>Ga0265293_10002115_pt1 | contig 41127 bp, 58 predicted proteins | sample Munlanlewell138R_FD_192505 | JGI IMG/M metagenome (GOLD analysis project Ga0265293, IMG submission 192505) | Leachate microbial communities from a municipal landfill in Southern Ontario, Canada - Leachate well 138R | ecosystem: Engineered > Solid waste > Landfill > Unclassified | place: Canada...
CCCCCCCCTCACATTGGTTCCAGATGCATCCGAGCAACCGGAATAAGATTACAAAGCAAAGCGCCATCTGCCTCTGTCGCGTTCGCCCACCGGACTTTAGCGTAGCCCGGGCATGGGATTTCCTCGATGGTGCCGCGTAGATCCGCAACGGCCTTCTCATAGCAACCGATGGACCGCATAAAACGCCGGTTATAGGCCACTTCCATACCTTCCTCGAACTGATAGGTTACCTTCACGACTTCACCCCCTTTTGGTTTCGATTACGTCCTGACCACCTGTCCCGCAGTGCAATGCGTTCCCAGACCATCAATGGTGAATGCCCGTATGCACGGTCGATAACGTGTTTTGTGTACTCTGACACGTTCGGTGTTGCCTGTTCGAGGTCTTCAAGCCAGAACAGGTATGTTGAGTCGTGGTGTTTCAGATTTTTTACATGATAGACAGGCGCGTTAATTGACCGCACCAAGTGCCTGATACCCGTGTGCGCTTCCTCGTAAACGCGTATCGATAGCTTGCGGCACTCCTTGAAAAAGCTGTTAAACCCCGGCCGCGAATCGTCGACCCAATCGAACAACTGCCCAACTTCCAAGTCCCGAAATTTCATGACTTCACCCCCACTTCATCAAGCGACACGTTATAGCGGCCGCTCGTGTTGAGTTGCTGCAGTAAGGACAACACCGCGTCGTAATCGATACAGTCTATCCGCACGTTGCCGATTAGGACCGCGAATACATACGAACCGTCCGACAGCATCTCCTCGGCCACCCGAAAAACAGCGGCACCGTCTGCTATGCTGGTTTCCTCGTGAATTACCTGTTCGGTGCCTCTTGTGTTTTCATCCGCGAATGCCGGCCGCGTTGGGCCATAGGTAAACATCATGACTTCACCCCTTCATATGGTTTCATTCAATCGATAGTGGCTGCCATCGTCAGGCCGCAGGAACCACCCCGCGACGACCGAGCGATACCGCCCGGTTTCGGCTGTGTTATTCCCTGTTTTCACCCATGAAGTTTAAAAATGCTTCGGTGTCCCATCGCTCGGCATTATTACCGATCAGGCCTTCAATGAGCTATACGGTCGGCCGCCAGTCGCTATAATGTTGCTGGCCGATGGTCATACTGATAAAAAATGCCATAGTCATCATTACTTCACCCCCTTGGTTAGCTGTTCGGGCTCAGTGATCGAACCGTCAGCGTTCTTTATGGAATTGCACATGTAGCATTTGAGGATGCCCGTGCAGGGCATAGAGCCGGTCCACATGAAATGATGTGGTTTACACTCTTGTTCTCTGACAGCGGGCACCAGTGCATTCACTTTTTTAGCCACTATTTCACCCCCTTGGTTGCTTTTTTGACTTCCACTGTGACCACTCGCACGCTTGCCCGTTTCGATGCCTTGTGCGCCCACTTGCCTGTTTTGATCAGTTCTGTTTTCATGTGATTAGACCCCCTCGTTTAGCAGGTAGTACCGATTCCAGATTGCCGGCGTCCGTCGCAGGATCCGAGCGGCCCCATTGATAACTGCCCGATTGGTCCATATGTAGGCCTTCCAATCGTCGGAGTAATAGGATCCACGCGGATTCAGCGTCAGGACATCATTGAAATGCAGGTAAAACATGGTTTTTTCCCCTTCTGTTTTTAGTGTGTCGTGGTCGTAATGACTGCCAGAATAGCCAGAGCTGCCAGAATCAAAAACATGGTGAAACCCCCTATTGTGTGTTGTGTGTGCGTTTACTTACCGCTCGGATGCCTAAAGACGCGTCCCGCATAGGTCTTTAGACACCCTGACAGCGTAAACGTGCGTATACGTACACTTTAGTGCAAAGGAAAAACGACATTGTGACGGCTGGTCACCTTGCAAATCTTGCAAGATTTACAGGAACCCGGGCAGACCTTGTAAGCCTGTCCGTCAAGTTGTACTGCGGCCGCCAAGGAGCCATCAGGAAGCATCAACTCTTTTTTGTGACGTGCTATGGTGCGGCCGTGATTGCCGGCGTCGTGACCAGACCCCTTACAGAAAAATGATACCTTGGTGAAGTCAAGGTCTGATCGTGCCGAATACCCATAAACTTCAATGTGTTTAAACACCTTTTTGATTGCTTTGGTGATACTTTCCAGCTTTTCAACGCATGCCTGTGAATGGAAGTCCCCTGACTCATTGAAACGGATAAACTTGATTGAGAAACCAAGCGCTTGCAGCTTGCCCGCTTTGCGTCTTCTTTTGCCCAACAGTAAGGACAGCAGGTCAAAGGCTATTGTATCGGCATCGCTTGTTAACCAATAGTTTTCTTGCTTGGTCCGGCATGGTAGGACTTCCGGGTAAAGTCTTTCGGCTTTCAATGCGTAGCACTTCTTGCCCAACTTACAGAGCCCCAACTTAGCAGAGGGGCAGTTGGTAGCTGTTCCCATATTGAGGATCAGGGTATCATTGCCAAGTTTTCTGTTCCCATTGCTTACCTGTAGGCCGTTTGATTTGAAATAGATGTTACTCATGATTTTTCCCCTATTGTGTGGTTTGTGAATGTTAGCTGAAAGCCCACTATTCGTCGGCTGTCCGTTTACAGTCACAATTCCAATCTGAGGATGGACCGGGCTCTATGCCTGTGTGCCATGTCGCGATGTTATCAAGGCCTCGCGCTTATTGCTTCCCTCACCTGTCGTTTGCATCCAGCCGGTTTGTGTCGTGGCTTCTTAGGGCGCCCTATGCCGTGCGCCTGCTGGAAATCTGCTATGTCAATGAGCGTTTCCGGGTTTGCTTTGCTGTCCTCTCAGCTTTCCGCTTGGTCCCGGCCGCCGGGTTTGTCCCCGACGGTGAATGCACTATGCCCCGTACCTGTACGGATGTCAACAGGTTTTTTTATGTATCATGCATCTTTTTTTATTCCGTAATGATTTAGAGGATTTACAGAGGCATTAATTTTGAGAAAATCGAAAATTGGGAAGATTTACTGCAGATTCTTACGGTATCGTACATTTAAAAACAGGGTCCGAGCTGGTCCTTTTGGCTGTCGTTGCGATGCATCGGCCGGCCGGATCCCTTGGAAGTCGTCGTCGGCTGTCGTTGCGGGTCCATTAGGACGTCGCCGGCTGTCGTTCCGGATCCATTGCGTATGCCGAAAAACACAGATACCCACACACACACACACGAAAACAGTACGGTCGGCCGGCCCCCGCTCGGTCGTCGCCATGCCTGCCCCTCACGCGGTATAAGGTACGCGCGTTATAAGAGCCCATGCCGTTTCAGGATATGAAATCCGGGAGCTTGGCAATGATATCGGTACGTTGCGCGGTACTGTGGCGCGTTGTGTGGTCGCGGCCGGCCGAGCGTGGGCCCTGTCGGCCTGTCGTCGGCCTGTCGTCGGCCTGTCGCAATCAAAAAAAGGATCGACCCCAAGGGGGAAAAATCGGTACGAGAGGGTAACGTAAACCACTTCAGATTTTTCTGCCATTTTACCTGGACCCCCGAGACTTCCTTCAGACATCCACCAGACGCCGCTGGGACGACCCAACTACTGCCACCCATGCTACCGTATAGAACAGCAGGAGAAGTACCGAGGATCGTCTTCCCCGGTACTCTCCTCCGGCATCTGTGTAGCGACAGCGTCTTTACAGCGACTTGTTTTATTCTTCGGGGTCCAGCACGTAAAGCTCATAGGTTTCATTGCGATTGAGCCACGACACCCACAGCTCATAGAAGAAACTGGCTACGGTATCGTAGAGCTTGTAGACGAACCAGAAGCGATCCAGCATAGAGACATCACCTCCTTTCGGTGTTACCGTGATATGGTCTATAAGGGATATACATAAGAGGAGGTAGAAGAGAGAGGTCTATAAGACATCATGATGAAGTCCTTTAGATACCCCTATGATACCTCTAAGGAGATACTAATAAGAGGAGGTAACAGAGGTATCCAGATGATGTCCTTTAGACTATCCTTTAGACTATCCTTTAGATACCCTTAATGACATGTTTGGGACACCCTGAGTCTACAGTGGGCCGGAAATAAATCGAAGTCATATCAGCCTCTTGCGGTGGCCCAGCAGGCTCGGTTTTGACATACCTCGGGGTCTGGTCGTCGGGGTGACTCCTTTTGTGAACACCCCCTTCATGAACTCCTTTATCTCGTTGTCCATCATCTTCTGCCGGTAGTCGGCCCGGGCCTGCTTTTCATCACGTCCCATTGACTTCACCCAATACTGAACGGCCATGGCCAGGACATCGATGCGGTCGTCATGCTTCAGAGCGCCACGTTCCTTGGTGATCCGGGTCATCTGGTAGAAGAGGCTGTAGTGGGGATCCTCCATGACTTGCTTTACGTCTTTCTCCACGACAGACCGGCCGACCACCAGACGGTGCTGGTTCATGACAGGCTCGAGGGTGTCGATGATCCGCAGTTCCTTCTGCTGATTGTGTCGGACCTCTTCACAGGTGCATGGGTAAACACGCCTGAGAACCGGAGAGAGCAACGCTGTGAACATGCCGTCACCGAAGTTCGCTTCGATCAAGATGCGCTTCACAGAGAACTCCTGGGCCTTCTTGGCCAGCTTCAGGAGAACCATCGTGGTGTACCCACCTTTGAGTCCACCGACGTCCAGCACATACAGCTTACCATGATGCTGAGCGACCACCGCGTAGGTAGTTTCGTCTTTACCACGTCCGGAGGGGTCGATGGCCATCACGACGCCTTCGTAAGGTTTCCACTTCTCCTTGTCGACGTACATCGGGCTGAACCAACGGTCACCGGAGAAACCCACCACGGGAAGCGTGGGGATCTGCTGGTCTTTACCGGCACCGTACTGCACGGCAATCGGAGCGGTTTCCGCGTTGAGGTCCATGACCAACAGGTCGGCAGTCTTGAGGGGATACTTCTCGGCATCAGAGAGACTCGTGTCGAGCTGGAACTGCAAAGCAAACCCAGACTTACCATAGGCCGCCGAACGCTCGGCAAGGTCGATGTCGTTGAATCGTTGGGGATCCGTCGGCGCGCCGGTCAGCATCGGGTTACGTTCCAAGGCTTTGACCAGCTCGGGGGCAATACGTCCCATGTACTTGGTGTTGAGGTCTACTACAGCCGGGAACCGTGCCGGCCACACACGCATCTGGTAACCGTTCTCGGACTTGCTCCCACGGTCGGCCAGCTTGTTATAGATGGATTCTTCGGTCTGAGGTGTCCCCAGGTAGGTGATCCGGGGTTCCCCTTCAGGTACCAAGATGGCCTCGAACTCAGCCACAGCGTTGATCAGCTTGTCACGCATGTCTTGGGTTGCAGAGTTGTTGGTGACTTCCACGTCGTCAGCAATGATATGAGTGGCACGGCTTCCAGTAATCTGCCCGGAGATACCCGCCGACTTCACGCTGGGGGCATGGGCATTCTTTGCGGGACCAACATCGAACTTTATCTTGGATTCCCGCTGATCACGTCTGGGGGAAAGATGAACAAGAAAGGGTACTTCCTTGATCAACTTTAAAGTAAAGGTTGAGAAATCATCGGCACGTTGTTTGGACGCCGAGATAACCAATATCTTGGCATCGGGGTCGCGCCACAGTAGCCAGATGACAAAGGCCGACGTAATCCAGCTCTTCCCTACCCCACGGAATCCGCAGATGATCTGCCGCTTCGGTCCATGCTGCAACCATCGGGCAATAGCATACTGGATCGGCGTGGGGTCGGGTAGACCAAGGTGGTGCCAGATAACACGCAGGAACTTGCAGAAGTCTTTCTTACAAGCCACTATCTGTTTCTTGGAGAGCTTGGATGAGTCAAGGCGTTTACCGACGACGGAGAGGGGTGACATTGTCGTAGTCGTAACCGTCGTTGATGTCGATGTCGTCGTCATCATCTGGGCCGCCATTCAGGATATCCGAGGCATCACCCGGGACAGGCTCAACGAGGATACCGTTGTCTCTCAGGATTGCACGGCCGGCCATGATAGCCGAGGCCTGCATCTTGGCTTCTTTGCCCTTGGCTTGAGACAGAAGCTCCCGGACGATGGCATCCTGCAGGTCAAGGAGAGTCTCCTTGGTGGTTCTTTTCTTATCGCTCATGGTAGGACTTTGTCCTTTCTAAAAGGGGCGGGAGGGTGTCGCGGGGATTACTTGAAGGCATTCTGAAGGGTGGCAACCAGGGTCGCCCAGTACTTGTTCGTCATGACTGTCACAGAGACAACCGTGAAGACCCCCAGGACTTTCTTACCGACGCCGATATCGTTCTCCAGCTTCTGCACACGATGCGGGAGGTTGGCATCGATCAGGGTTTTGAGTTCTACGCCTCGGGCCGCGCAGGACAGCGGGAGAGGTGCCAGACCTTCTAAGAGCTTCGTCTGGTATTCACTATGTGCTTCAATCCGGGCCAGCCGGTCTTTTATGCTCTCTGATTTTGACATGCTTCAAACATACCTCCAATGGGATGCGCCGAACTTCTGAACGGCTATGTAGAATATCCAGGCCAGGATCGGGTGGCCATCTCTGATCATGCAGTCCCGGAGAAGACCATCAGCGAACTTTCGGTCTTCCTCGGAACCTCCCTGCTCATAGAACAGGTCATGCTCATCACAACAGTAGGTAAAACAAGGGTCGGCACCTGTGAAGGTTCTCCAGAGGATACCGACCCCTCCGCTGCATCCGTTAGGCACCAGCGAGAACCTTGTCTCGAGCTTTGGCCCGGCGCATGTAGGCACCCCGGAAATAGAGCGCCTGCTGCGCGTTGATGGCTTTGGCCGTCTGGATGTCGACTTCATGAACGCGGTTGTAGTAGTCCACGACAGGTACAGTGGTTTCCCCGAGGAACTCAGCCATCTCAATGGCGGCCTGAAGACGACCGGCACTGTCCTGCTTGCCGTCCACGGAGAACGTATCAGAGTCCACTTCGACAACCACGGGGGCTTTTACCTCGGCATCGAACTGGGCCGCGAGGGTGTCCAGCTTTTTCTTCTTTTCCATCTCCAGAAGTTGCTCCGGGGTGAACTCGGGTTCGGGCGTGTTGCCCTCTGCAAGCCACGCTTGAAACTCCCGCCAGTGGCGATTACCTTGGTCGAGAGGGATAGATGCGTTAATCTCCCGGTCGAAGACCCCAGTACTGGTCAGTTTATATTTGATCATTTATCCTCCTTATGCCAATTCAGCGTCAAAGTGGTATTCGCCGGAACTAACATGGTAGAGTGAGTAAGGCATGCTGTTGGTTGTACCGACGGACGCCTTGAAGGCGTATATCCACGGTGTCGTCACGAACTGCGGGGTGAGAGTGGATGAGATGATATCCCCGGTTACTGTGTAAACCGCCGCAAAGAGAGAAGATAACAGGTTTATCACGGTGGGTGCGACACGCATTACAACAGGGAATGGACGGGGTGGTCCCAGTATAGCGGTTCCTGAATTCCCACCACGGCCTACTTCCAAAGCATGGTACGAAGGAATCCGCAGCACCCAAAAGTACCTGTAGCAAAGAATCTCCTCAATGCTGATCGGGCGGTGCTCAAATGTGGTAGCTACTGACCCTTCTTCGAGCTGAACCCCGGTGAACTGGAACACCCCACTTTGATCCGGTGCGCCGGTTGCAGCATTGAACGTACCCTTTGAAGCGAAGGTGATGTCTAACCGTGTGTAGCTATCTGAGCCTATGGTGGCGGTTTCAACGGAAGGTACGGTAAAGGTAGTAGAATACCGCTCCCACCCGCTTGTGAGACTAACCGTGACCGGGGTTAAAGATATAGACGCAGATCCACCAGTACCGAATATCTGATTAAGACCCACGCCGATGGGCTTGTTACCATCGGCTTTAGCATAGAACGACACGGTAACAGTCTTTCCCGCCAATGTTCGGACATCTTCTATCCTGTGGAAGCTCGCCACATAAGCGTTTTCGGCACCAATTCCAGATATAGAAACCTCCAACCCATTCCGCAGATTAACGTCGAGAGTGTCTTTCGGTATAGATATCATCTGCTGGGATGCGGTGGGATACTGCCTGTTAGTCACTGAGAACCTATCTGCCAGAAACTTAGCAGTTGCGCTCACAGCAAGTGGACCGCCTCCACGTTGCCAGACATCAAAGGAACCGTTGATGATTTTATTTCGGAAGTTCCCCAACACCGTGGAGTAATCACCACCCACCAGCGCTTCTTGGGCCTTTGCCGCCCAGTGTTTAGCCGAGTACTGCCCGGATTCCACTTGCATGTTCGCTGGGTATTCAGCCCACTTTTCAGCCATTACCTCTGAATCCGCTGCATTCGATTCCGACAAGGCAGCATTGGTCGCACTGGTGGCGGCATTGCCTCCGCTGGTTTCCGCAGCATCCCGCATGGCTTCCATTTCCACCCGGTACGGTCCCTGAATATCCGCGAGATTCTTGATCCCACGACCACTGGCATCGAACATGTTGTCGGTCGTATCGAGGAAGATGAGGTTGTCCAGGGCATCGAAGGCCTCTTGGGCCACAAACATGGATTGATTCGAGTCCCGATCGAGGGTAGCCTCGTTGAGCATCGAGGCATTCTGGAAGTCTACCAGCCGTTGCTTCGGGGTTTCCCGTCGGATAATCACGGTCGCCCCAGCGGTCGGGGCTGTGGTTACCTCAACGGTATTAGAGTTGATCCAAGTGAAAGGCACCACGACACCGTCCACATAGACAGCGACGTGACTCGCCTCAATATAGGCAAAAGAAAAGGTGAAGAGCTTGGTAGCTCCATCACCTTCTTTAACTTCATATGATAATGCCATAGGTAGGTTTATTCCTCCTTACCGAAGTTGTAGAGTCTCCGGTTTACGTTGGGTTCTTGTCTCTTACCATCAACCGCTTCGGTGAGTTTCTCTCCGATCAGCTCAACCTTCTCCACCAGCTCGGGGTGATTTTCCCAGAACTGACCGACGGCCGCCTGTCGGGCCTGATTGAACATGCGTTGGACAATCTGCTTACGGACTGAATCCGCGCCACAGTTGGCATAGTCCTCACTGGCCATGAACGCTGTCACCTCCTCTTTAAGCGGAGACGCAAGCAGGTAGTCGTTCAGCTCTTGGCGCTCATCGTCGGACATCTCGTGATCAGGCATCCCCATGACAGGCATGGGAATCTTCTTGCCCCACTTGTTGGACACATTGACCTTGAGACGTAGCAACTCCTCGGTGATAGCGGTATCATTACGTTTCTGCTGATTCATACCGAGAACACGGTCGGCACGTTCGATGGGTTTCCCCCAGATATCGCGATACTTGGGGTTGATATGCGGGGCAAGTTTCGCCCACACGACGTCTTGCATGTCGTTGATTTCCCGGAGCTGTTCGTCGTCCGAATCAAACAGACGGTGCGCCCAATCGATTCCCTTCGAGTACGGAATCATTGCATCGACCTTCGTGGCGAAGAACCTCTCCAGATCCATGCGCTCCGGTTCGGCAATCAACTGGATACCATCACGGATACCTTGGAGTACCGTCTTCTCTCTGATTGGATCAGCCAGCATAGCCAAGGTTGCCATAAGGGCGTCCTCCAGCTCCACAGGCTCAATCGGTTCTTCACCCTCTTCGGCGCGGATGTCCTGGGCATACAACTGCCAAGTATCCAATGCCCGGCCGAAGTCAGCTCCCAACCCAATGACGAACGAAGGCGGGTCCAGCTTGGTGATCGACGTGGCGATGCTGTCGCCCCTGATCGAATAGGCAGGTAGGTTGGCGTTGCGTCTGGCATCCCGTTCGGTTGGATCAATACGTCCGAAGAAGGATCCTGACTTCCAACCATAGTAGCCCAGGCTCAGCAGCATGCCGCCGAGGGCATATCGGGTCGCCAACTCAGCACGTTGCCGTGCCGTGCCTTTCATGATGATGGCGCTTTGCTCCTTGCTTAAAGCCCCCAGAGGGGTCTGCTTGGCAGCATACTTGGTAAGGTTCACTGCGATACGAAAGAAAGGGATGGTCGCTATCTTCGCCACCAGCCCCAGGTTTGTCTTCAAGGCACTGTCAACGTACTTAGCGGTATCCCCCAGGTCATTGGTTAAGGTGATCACACGAGACTTGGTGAGAGCCTTGTGGTGCAACTCAGGGCTCCCGGTGATAGGATCGGTTAGGCGTTTGAACGCGGTCCCCCACTGCTTCTCAGGGACGCCTTCCTTGGACATCTGCTCCCATGCCGACGCGCCGAGTTCACCATGATAGGCGATGCTCTTGAAGAAGTCATCCATCGCGGTAAGACCATGGAACGGCAGGCGCATGATGGTGCCGAGGGGGAGGTTGAACCCTTTGATTTTGAAGTCAGGGATGATCCCAGAGGACTGTCCCTCCATCTTCACCATCTTGTCCAGTTGAGGCTCCCCGGTCCACAGGGCATTCCACACTCGGCCGTTCTGACTCTGCTCGAGGTTCTTACGGAACGCACCAACGACACCCAGATCCTTCACATTCTGCTTGAAGTTCGGGATATATAGGCCACGCATCAAGCCCTCCCACATTCCTGTGAAATAGGCTCGAGCCTCTTTACCACCCAAGGCATCACCCTTCACAAACCGTTGGAAGGCAAAGCCGGCCGAACGGACAACACTCTCGGTGGACAGCGTGTAGACGCTACCCAGGATGTTGGCTATCTGCGTGTCTGGTGACGACACGAGGGCAGACTGCTCCCACTCAAGGACACCTATGAGGAACCGCTGCATCTTACCACCCCGGGCCATACTACGGGCTGAGCGGATAGAATCCTTCGGGCCACCTTTACCATGTCTACGGAACGCGGCCAGCATCTCATCGATCATATGACCCCGGTCCATCTCGAACGATTGGATTTCCTTGGTGTTCATTTTCTTGGGATCAAACCAGCCCAGTGAACCCATCTGTTTCTTGAACACATTCAAGCCACGGCCGAAGCTGGCGGCGACACCCTGGACGTTCTCACTGACTTCAGCGAGTTTCTCCATATGTTCCAGCCACCGGATCTTATCGGCCATCTGACCAGACTCCATGGCAGTGTCGGCCAGGGTCTGGACATATTTGGTGTAGTCTTCCATGAGCTGGTTCTGGGCCATAGCCTCGACCTCCAGCTTACGCATGGCGGCCGCGTTGTCCCCGGTCCTCTTGATCAGGAAGTCCGCGGCCTTATCGGGATCATCACCGACAAGCGTATGCAGGCGTGTCACTGCGGATCGGGCGCGACGGGCAAGCTCTTTCATCGGCGGCAACTCGCCACCCAGGAACCGAGCCTTGTTGACTTCCTTCTCGATGAGGACATTGAATACCTTCAGCATGTCCCCACCGTCTCCGGTGTTCTCAGCGATGTTCTGCATGAACTTCTGACTGAACTCGATGTCGATATCAGCACCGGCCTGCTTGACAGCTACCAGTGTGTCGAGGGAATCGTGGATTCGTTCGTCGCCTTCATATTTCGGTTTAACGGGTTTCTTCGGTAGAGCATCGACGCCTTGTGTTCCCACGCGGCCGCTGCCTTTACCGGCTTGCTCCACGCCATCCTTGGCCATCTCACTCACGGCATAATGATCGGTGCCGACAGCCTTCAGCTCTTCGTAAATGTCGTCCCAATAGGATTCCTCTGGGTCCGCCTCTTGAGTACTCGGCTTGCCGGTATTCTGTACACGCACCTCTTCGACTGCCTTAACGACTTCCTTGGCCTTCTCGGGGTTGCGTTTGACGAACGCTCGGAGTAACTGGAGACTGCCCTTCTTGGCACCAGTGACAATCAGCGAGGCCACCATGGGGCCAGCGATACCGGACAGGGCAGTGTAGATACCGTTCCCGGTCGCATGATCGACACCCACCATTGCTCCGGTGGCCGCCAAGTCAAAGCCCATCTCGATGGCGACATTACGTGCCATGGTGCTTACGATTTTCTTACCGGCGACTTGAACACCCTTGGCGCCCAGCCGATATACAGCGTTGGCAGTCGTTACGGCAGCATTGCCTGGGGCGGCAATAAGCCCGGTAGGATCGATCAGCGGGTTCGCCTCGACCTCCGGGTTGATGATTTTCTCAACGTCCTCCACGGACTTACCACTGGACAGATGCATGACTGCCTGCTGGTAGGCCGCCTCGCTGTAGCTGAAGTTCAGGAGGTCGTCATGAAAATCGAGGTATTCTTTGAATTGAGCAGGGGCTATCAGGTTCCGATTGGCCATGTATTGGACATAATCGATGGGCATCCCGAAGGTTCCTATCGGGTTCTCCCGCATGTCCTTGACGGTGATGTAGTCCTGTAGGCTTGTGTCGTCGATGCTCCCTGCCTCATAAGCCTGGGCGACCTCCTCTTCTGTCATGGAAAAGAGAGGGTTATCGAAGGGGCTGTCTTTCTCCTCCTGCGTAACAGGTGGTATTTGCTGTACTTGCTCTTCAACGTCCATGTTCTCCTCAGAGAAGGTCGCTTGGGCCATGAGATTAATCCTCCTTAATTAGAGCGCAGACGCGCCTTCAGCGCGTTCGCTCGTTCATTCAGATCAGGGATGGCAGGCATCATATCCTCCGCAGAGGGTACGTTTGTGTCGCCGCCGCCTTTCTTACGTCGTTTCCAATTCGAGTGTGGGTAGACCTCGTAGGCTTCTTCGAGGACCGTGTTCTTGATCAGCATCCAATCCTTGCGGGTCGTGGGCTCCCTCTTCTCCTTCTCAGTGTTCCCACCGATGTTCGGGAAGTCCTCGATAGCTTTGAACCACAGGTCGACCGCACGTTCCTTACGCACCTTCCCCAGGTCATCGCGTATCCACTGGTTGTCAAAGGACGAGAGCTGTTCGACAAGCTGGAAGGCCTCTTTTTTGTACTGATCAGGAAGAGACTCCCCACCACCGGACTCGGCCCTCTTACGCTCCTGCTCCCTGCGACTGATGATACTGGTGGCCACCATCGCGGTGTCCTCATAGGTCAGGCTGTCGACATGCTCAGCCAGCCCCTCGAGAGTGAGGGTGCCAAGACGCGCCTGATTGTGTAGATTCAGCGTGAGAGCTTTATTGGACTCACGGGCAAAGCCTTGACGACCCTGCACCTTATTGATGAAATCCCCATAGAAGAGGATGTCGCGGCCGTTGAGCGTTCCGTCCACCGATGCCATGGTCAACTGCTTTCGGGCCTTGGCCGGATCACCGAAGAAAGACTCACGGGCAATGGCTGTCTCCCTGTCTTCCCGGGCCTGTCGTTGGGCCTTCTCCAAGGCAGTCTCTTTGGCTCTCTCGATGGCGTCCCTGGCATTCTCAGCCTGTGTCCGGTACTGACGGATCCGGTCACCGTGGATCGAATCCTCCGCTGAGATTTTGGAGCTGTCCTTCACACGAGCGAACTCCATTAACTCGGGTATGCCTTTGGCCACCGCTATGTCACCGATATAATCAGTGAACATGAGGGTCACTTCGTTACGGTCGAGGCCATATGGTTTGCCAATGGCCTGCATGTCATCGAGAAGCCCGCGGAAAGATAGGGACAACTCCCCGGCATTCTCAGCGCCTTCGAGGAGGTTTCCCACCGTGAAAGCGACGGTGCTATTGATTTTCTCGATACCGATACCCTTCAACTGCTGCTTCTGATGGGTATGATATTTGAGGAACTGCTTTTCTTGGATAGCGGGGATCTGGCCGGCGAGGCCTTTAACGAAGGCGTCCGACCGTCCGTTCATGAACTTCTTGGTCGCCTCGGAGATAGCCTCACGGAATTCATCAGGATCACTGTCCTTGTGCGCCTCGAAGACCTGTGTGTCCAGTAAGGCCTGATACTCCCCGGACGAAGCAATCCCTGAGAACTGCTCATGACCTTCGATGGTCGCCGCCGAGGCGTCCACAGGAACAGCTTCACCCCGGGCAGCAAGCAGAGTACCAGCCTCGTTGTCGGCCTTCTCTTTACGCCTTGCCGTCTCTTGGAGGTTCCCTGCGGTTCTATCGAAGTCATCGAGTATCGACAGGAGTTGCTTCCCCTTGGTCTGGTTTAAATAAGGTGCAGCATAAGCATCAACAGGTCGGGCAACCTTCCGCACGTCAGGGGTTGAGTATCGGAAGGTGTCCTGCTCCCGAGGAACAGTCCTGCTATTCTTTCTGGTTTGACTTTCTACTGGCATTTAACCCCACCATTTACCTTCCTTTTTCATACCTTGGATGTCACTCATACCACTTGCAGCGGTGGATCCAATCTGCAACCCGGTCATAAGACCTGACGGCACATTGGCCTTGGCCTGATTCTTTCGGGATTTAGTGTTAGCGGCAACAGCCTTACGCTCGAGGGCTATCTGATCCTTCTCGTTCCCTACATTTTTCTTGATCAGACTGATGTCGTAACCAGACTGCATCATCGAGTTGGCTAATTCTTGGATCTGCGAGTTACCGAAGACCCCAGCCTCAGACTGCGCCACCCGGATCTTCCCAGCCTCCCGGTGTTGCTGGCGCTGTCGCTCGAGAACGTCGAGTTCACCTTGGTCTTCAACCTGACTCTCCCGCGTCTTCAACGCTTCTAAGTCTATTTCGGCGGCCGCATCGGCAGCTTTGGAGGTATCCACCGCGTGAGCCTTGGCATCCTTACGCGCCTCTATGCTCTGGTAGATACTCATGGCCATACTTGCCGCCGCAAAAAGAGCTGTACCCATATTCTATTTCTCCCTTCTCTGTCTCCGCATGATCAAGAAGCCACTCTCGTGGACTTCATCGACCTCGAAACCCAGCATACGCAGATACTTGATGTCAGCGTCGTCGCCTATGTCAGGGCTTGTTAATACGTTCTTGAAACGGTTGGTGACCTGATCAAGCCATAGGCGGCAGACCTTCACCCACGATACGTTATAGCGGAGACAGTTGGTGGTCCCTACGAACCACACGATACAGGTGTCCTCACCATCCAGGCCGTAGCCGGTATAGCCGAGGACGTCGTCGCCATCTGTTCCCACGTATACTTCACGGGATGTCTCCACCATCGTCATGAATACTTGGCGAATGTCGCTTTGAACATGCCATCGATCCAGAACTCCTTGCTCCCGGTCCCGGAATCGTATGGACGGCAAGGCATCCCGCACCTGAGTACAGGACACCTTTTGGAATCCAACTGCCATTAATATCTCCTTCCGGCGCGGGTGGTAAACAACCCCTCCCACGTCCCGGTCTGGAGCTGACATGGCATATAGCTGTCGTTTACGATATCCACGCGGGTCTGTTTTGATTTTGCCATTACGATGAAGCGCTCTTCACCGGACTTTAGGGCGGCCTGTCCGATAACGCTCAGCCCAACGAAGGCACCAGTGAACTCTTGAATCAAGGTTTCCCGCATGAAGGGCGTGACCTCCAATCGGAAATACCCTGTATCGGTGAAGCTCAACGTCAGGGTTCTGATCTGCAAGCGTCCGTCCATAATCACGGACCCATCCTTCCGACGTAGATACCACTCGGACAGACGGTAGCGCATGGTGTAGGGTTTCCCGATGATGTAGGTTTTTGACGACCAATCACCTCTTAGTGAGCAGGTTCCGTCCCCATTGTTCACTACACCGTTGAGTTGTAGGCCACTGCTGGGGTCCACGAAGACCATTTCATCTACCTCGGTGTACGGGAGCGTCCAAGTCGTGGTGTTCAGCTCGGTGTTGTAGGAGCCGGTGAGAGTAATCTGCCGATCAAGGTGGACCCTGAAGGGTAGACTCCCGGTATCGATTTTGTTGATGCGGAGCTTCTCCAAGTACACTTGCGTATCACGTTTAATCACGATGAACATGTTGGTGTGGATCACGACAAACCCGAGGATATCCCCATCGAACGTCCACCGGGACCATGCGCTTTGCGGCTTCTCGTTCCCCATCCAATAGTACTTGTAGACGTAGAGGGTTGAGGGATCCATGTCGGTATGAGCAAACAGAACATCCTGCGAGTTACAGGTATCCAACTGAATGTACCCCTGCGGGATGTAGCGCGGGACATGGGCTGTCACGTCGGCGGCATCGTTGAGCATCGAATCTGGCTGGATGAAATACTCGCGTACCGAGACGAACCCATTGGTCGTGTCGTTGGGGTCGGCGGGACACACAAAGTAGACATTGGCTCCTGCCGTGATTGGCTCGGCATCGGGGTCTATCTGGTAGCGGGTCGTTGGTGTTACTGCGGCTGTAACAGGAGACAAAGCACTGTCACCGGAACCCAGGTCGAACTGCTGTTGATCAGCCAGGATTAACAACGACTTGTCGAAGATAGCCGTGGACCTCAAAGTCTCAACGCTCTTGGCCGTAGCCGAGGTGTCGATTGGGTCCGAATCCAGAAGGTCTAAGGCTGTCTTGCGCCAGAAGTTCCAGTAGTCACCGGCCTGCGACATGACCACATTGTCGTCACTAAGGAACCCCAAGCGATTCTTGAAGAAGAACACATTGTTGATGGTATTGTTGTGGAACGAGGGTGCCGGGTTGGACGTGTTATCCCCGACTGTCCGGTCGGCCCAATAGATAGGGGCAAACGTGAACTCATTGGTCCCGGTTCGGGCCAGTTGGTGGGGCATGGTGCGACGATGAAGTTGATACTTCAACCCCGGACGCATTGTTTCCACCCAGACACTTCCGGTCCACTTCATGAAGAAGTTATCGAAGTTACTTAGGTCATCACCTGTGACCTCGTAGATATCACCATCGGTGACAGTCCCCGGCAGATCCGTGAATGTCTGAACAGTTCCGGCGACACTACCGGGATGTACCGCATCCGTATAGGCGACAACCTTATCTTTGCGGGTGATTATCGTTCGGTCGACAACCGTGATGGCTTTGAACAGCTTACCGGCGTTCCCGGATGAAACGGTGACATAGTTCTTTACGGTCGAGTCGGCTGTGAAGACACCCTCGTCGGTTAAGTCACCATAGCGCACGGTACACTTGACACCGTCGATGGTGAATACCTCAATGGGATTGGTGGCATCACCAGTGATCATGACGATGTACCGCTCGGTGACATCGCGATTTATCTTATGGACGAAGGCGCCACTGGATACGGCCGACTGCAAGATGGCCACATGTTCCGTAGGCGGTCGCTTGACCAGACCATCCACCAGTGTCCCGAGGGCATTCTCCTGCAATTCGCATTGGGTGTCTTGCCTGCTGGTGGGTGCCTGCTGGCTGATCCCGTTGAAGAACCCGGAGATGTTCGCACTTTCAAGACTCATCTTAGAAGCGTCTCCTTCTTTTCCAGGCCATCTCGGCATTGTCGAACATGGTCTTGTCCCGGTTCCGCATCTCTTTACGGCCGAACTCTATCTTCGCTTCTACCTCGTCCTTCTCGCTCATGTTGTAGAGCGTGGTGGATCCCACGGTTTCCGCTTGGAATATCCGCGCAGCACTGATGGTGATGTACCGGCGCACATGCTCTGGTAGGTCTTCAAAGGGAAGGAAGAAAACGATGTCCACAAGGACAAGCTCATTGATGGTAAAGGTATGGTTCTCGCGGTCGTACAGTTTGTCACCGCGTCTGACGTAATCCTTTGTGATGTCTGAAGGATCCACAGAGAGGGTATTTCCTGGTACTGTCACAAACCCCAAGCTATCCGGGGTCAGTGGGAACTCCTCTTCGGAGTTGCAGTGCAGTCCCTTACTCTGGATGGCGCGGCTGATTTCACGCAATTTGTCTCGGGCCAATGATGCCTCGGAGATACCGGAGGTCGTCAGGTTGTTGACGGGTTGCTCTCCGATACCCTTCAGGATCGTATTGACGGCATCGAGTTCGGTGGTTGGGGTATATGATAGGGCCACAAAAAACCTCCTTGGTTGACGAAAAAAAGGGAGACTCCTCGAATTAACGAAGAGTCCCCCTTGGGTTTAACGATTAAGCAGGCGCACCGGAGCGGCCGACGACGACGCATTCAGGCTGAAGGATACCGTGACCCATGGCGTAACGAGCAACCATGAGTGTACCCTGACGCCGAATATCCCACTGGCTTTGCAGGGAGACATCCATCAGCTTCAAAGTACCGACGGCATCCTCGGTGAAAGCGATAGCCTTGACGTTACGGCAGTCCACCTTGTGGAAGGTGTCCAGGCTGTAGTCAGTGGTCGGCAGCATCGGAGAAGCGACGATTTTCAGACCGAATGCGTAGATGGTCGTACCGGACGCAACGGAACCAGTACCACCGACTTCGCGGCCGATCAGACCACCGTTGGGAGCGGTCAGCGAGTAGCGGACCAGAAAGTACATATCTTCCGGTTTGATCACGCAGAAGCGTTCGCCGGTCACAAAGCGGTTATCCAGCTTCGCGGCAGCATTCTCGAAGAAAGACAGCCACGCGGTCCAGCGGTCAGCATCGGTGGCCGACGCCAGATTGGCATCGTCGATGATATCGCCTTCACCTTCGGCACCCAGGCTGGCAACGGCCGAAGCGGAACCGCAAGCAACGAGGTTGCGGAAGATGTTGTTATCGAAGGCCTGGGCAAGGTTGTTACCCATTTTCTTGGAGTAAGGGGCGCGAACGTCAAAGTGACTCATCGCCTCGTCCAAGTCACCCAGGAAGATATGATTGAGCAGCATCTTATCGATGGGGATGATGCGCTCACCATGGGCTACTTTCTGGCCCAACAGCTCATCGCCGGGGACATGGTACTCAGCGGCCGGCACGTTACCGATGACGGGAAACTGGAACGACTTACCGGACTGAATGGTCACAACACGGTGCTTGTCCAGGGTGACGGTATGTTTCTCAAACGCAGTGATGATTTCGCCGCTGAACAGTTTGAGGAAAAGCGCTCGTTGTTCGTCCAGGGTAGAGTCGACACCGTTGTTGGCACCAATATAGGATACAGTAGAAGCAGACATTGGCATGTCCTTTCGTAGGTAGGATTTGTTGGTAGGAATGAATGTGGTGAGGTACTGCTTACGACGACTCCGCTCACCTCTCACTCACCCGCAACGCATCTTGTGCTACGAAGGGTGTCCACTTACCTGCGACCGCAGTCACAGTTCGTAGGCCTTGCGCCAATGATGGAAGGATAAATGAGGAGGGAGGGGGTCTTAGATGACCCCCATTTGGAGGGAGGGGTGCGGGTTAATGTTCCCGTAACAGACGGTTTCGACTTTGATTAACGAGGGTTTGACACCGACAACTATCAGACTTCCCTCGCCCATACCCGGTGATCAATCGGTTCTGGGAAATTGTTGGCTGGCAGAGTCGGGATCGAACCGACCGACTCCCGGTTAACAGCCGGGTGCATCGCCTTCAATGCTTTCTGCCAGTATATCTTTTAGGTTATCGCCGGTATGCCCTGGAAATTCTTGACAGGATATTCACGCTCTACCGGCAATTTGGTTTAGTACTTCGACCGAGACAGCTTATCCATCACACGTTGACGGAAGGCTGGATCGGTAGCGTACCGGGGGTCTTTCTGATCAGCGACCAACTCACGGTGACTGTTGTACCCACCCGTTGAGGTTGGGGCCGCGCCTGAGATACGACGTTTGGGTTGCGCTCCGTTTGCCCGGATGTATTTGGCATAGAGCGCATCAACTGCATCATTGATGGCACCGAGTTCGCCGGCCGCCAGAGTACCGTCATAGCGTTCGATTTCGGCAGGGGTCATAGACTCGGCCGCCCATCGGACCATCTCATTGTATTTCTCAGCACCACCGACACGGTCGGTCATGTCCTGATAGGTGGCTGAAATGCCCCGCAGGTAGACATCAACTTCCGTCGAGCTTATCCCGTAGGCATCCATGATTTGCTGTTTGGACTCGGCCGATAGCTGACCGTCGGCCAAGTACTCTTGGATCATCTGGTTGGTATCCAGACCATCCACGACGTCATCTTGGGTGCCGGTGTCTTCCGTATCTTCCGCATCGGTGTCTTGGGTTTCATCGGCATCACCAGCATCGTCCTGGGTTTCGGCACCATCTCCGGGATCATCATCGCCGGCCGCGCCGAGCATCTTTTCGAGTTCCTTGTAGGCAGCAACTTTATCGCCACCGTATTTCTTCGTGAGAGCCTCGACGATACCTTTATCCAGATCCGCTTCGGTTTTGTACTTACCGGCAAGCAGTCCACTGTCCCCGGTCTTCTTAACGTCCAGGCCTTGGTCGGCCTTCGCGGTCATCGCATCGATATACTCCTGCGACTCAGCGGTGGCGGGTTTTCCGTTGCGGTCTTGTGGTTCCCCTACCGGGGTGTTTTGGGCATCTTCAACTGCCATATGGATACGTTCCTCTCTGATCGGGGTTTGCTATTTGGTTGCTTTGGCAACGTCCTTGGTGCGCTTGTGATATTTCACGACGGGATTGTACTTGCGTCCTTTACCGGCCATGAAGTCATCCTTCCACTTTTTGGCACCCTCTTTGATCCCGAGTGCCTTCTCACGCATCTTACTGAGGAATGCGCCAAAGCCTTTCTTTTTGTCTTTCTTACTGGCCACCTGCGGCTCCTTCCGTTGCTCCACCCATGCCACCTTGTTCCTGCATGAGCTTCATGATTTGAGGTCCGAGTTTCTCAAGAAGACCCATCATCTGCCCGTTCTGTTGGGCCTGGGCCACTTCCTCCTCTGTCTTGACCAGACCACTGGTATCCATACCCAAGGCGGCGGCCACACGTTCGATGTAGTTCGCCACGTTGATGTAAAGTTGGATAGCCTGCTCACCCATGGGGGTTATGTTTTGCAGGAAGGTCTGGAGACGCGCCAAGTCATGACCACGGCCGAGGGCATCAAAGCCGGTAACGATGGTCAGCTCGACTGCCGGTAGCGGAGGCAGTGCGTTCTTCTTTCGCATGTCGTCGACGACCAGTTCAGCCAATGGGCGCTGTAGCTCTTGAGCGAGGACCGAATAGACACCACCGAGGGCATCTTCGAGTTCCTGTGCCATCAGCCGGATTTCCTCTGCGGTCACACGCTCAGCATTACGCTGGATCGAGTGAACCAATAGGAAGGCACGGGACAGCCGCTCTTCGATACGGATGCTCTGTTCGTAGGCTGTTTTGAAATCGGCGTATTTATCCAGGGACAGGGCATGGATATCATCAGGAGTACCAGGGGCATACCCACCATTGGGTGCGCTTCGGACATCCTCGATGTTCGTCATGCCGTTGGGGTCGACCAGAAACTTGACCAGTGCGGCCAGTTGAGCGCCATCCAGCAACGCTTCGCTGAGACTATCCAGGGAATGGAAATCACCGAGGTAGTCTTCGACGTGACCGCGGCCATAGTTTTCACCATCGGCCAGGGTCCAAGTCAGAACGATGAATGGCAGCTTACCTTTCGGGGCAGTGCCTTCGCTGTCCGGTACTGTTTTCCCAAGAGCTTCTTGGCCGTATTCCCACTGCTTACCTGTCCAGACGGCAAAGGTAAACAGGTCGATATTGTCTTCATCATGAGGTCGCTTCGGATCGTCTTTCTCAGGGCGCATCTCTTCGGGCAAGTCTGATAGCGAAACCTTCTCCCGGATTACGAGTTCCCTTACATTGCCGTCACCATCACGACGCACGACGTACTTGTCCAGTCGGTGGATCTTGAGCTTTCCAGTTTCGAGAACCTTCTCGATCAAGGCATTTCCAGACACGACCAACAGACGGATGGCCTTGAACAACTGAACCCGATAGGCCAGACGCTCGACCCATTTGACAGCTCTGCGTTCCAGCAAGGCCAGCTTCTTATTGATGCGGGTCTTTACCTGTTGGTCACCAAGGTCTTCCTTCAGTTTCTCCAGCTCGACCTCGTCGATGTCCATTCGGAAAAACGGACTGTTCGGAGGCATGAGGGTCAAGAGGAGCTTTGCAGTGAGGTTGTTGACTGCATTCGCTCCCACCCCTTGGTACGGAGTGGGTAGCGGTGTATTCTCATCGGCACCTTCGGGCGGCAGAAGACTCGGGATGGTCAGTTCAGCACAGCGCCGGCATCTGTTGAGATGGGCCATGCGTTTACCATCGAGCTTCTGAAACCGCGATGCCCAGAAACCTTCGCCGGAGACACCCACTACTTAGGCACCCCCAGGCCGCCTTTGATACCAGCAACCGTGGTAAGCGGGATACGCATACCTCGAGCGCCGGTCTTACGACGGTTGACGTCCTCTTTCTCTTTCTCTTGCAGGGCAGCACTCTGCTTCAGCTTGAACTTGTACTTGTTCAGGCTCTTCATGTAGTTGCTTTCAGCGTCAGAGATAAGGAGTTTCACCTCCCCTTTCTGGGACACCAACTTGTTGTATAGATCCACGTCGGCAGTGAGTTGCTTGGAGGCAACATTCCCCCCGTCACCTAAATCATAACCAGCTTCGTTCCAAGTAGGGACCGGATCGACCGCTTCATATTTAGCCAGCTTCTCAGCGTTACCTTCCAGCCAAACTTTAGGAGCCATCTTCGCGCCGGCCGGATCATCATAGTACCGGGACTTCATGTACGTGGACATCTCCGCAAGAGCGGCGTCAACCTCATTCTTGGTTTCGGTAACCTCACCTACTTTAGATTTTGGTTTCTTCAGCCGTCTGTTCATGGAGTCGCCTATCGTATACAGGCGATCCTCTTTCCGTTTACTTATCGGCATGTATCAATGATACCTCCTTTTGGGTTTGTCGTTCTGCGAAATCTAACCGCGACAGGAGCATATCAACCAACTCCCTCTTACCGGCATATCGTTCAGCTTCCCTGATGTCTTCACCCTTACGGATACACCGAGGAGGGAAGTTCTTATCGAGCATCTTAATCAGCCCAGTAGCTGACTGTGGGAGTGGTGTCATAAAGATATCCTCCAGATATTCGTAATGGTTATCGTCCAGGCTACGCAAAAGAATCTACAGTGGGCCGGAAATAATCTCTAACTAAAACGCATACTTGTCGTAGTTTCTGAGAGCTTCCTCGACCGTCGCTTTCCCCTTCTCTGTGTTCCAGTATTTCTTGTAATACCGGGCGATGTCCTTGCTGTTGCTGGGTATCCGTTCCGGGAACCTACGGTACTGCGCTCGAGCGAATACAATCTGCATAGGGATGTTACCCATCATCTGCATCTTGAAGTCGACACCCTCGGTTATGAAGTGGTCGACAGCCTTTTGGGTATCCGGCTGGAACCGAAGGTAGTTCATGAAGAGGTCTTCGCAGGTTGCGGGTTCCATCTGGAAGATACCAAGTGCCGGACCTCTGACCTGTTTTATGTAGGCACCACAGTGAGACTCCTGGGCGGCCGTGAGCATCAACAGTTCGATGGCCTCGTGTGATAGGATACCGGGCTTCTGAGCGATGCTCTCCATGGCGTAGAGGACATCCGCTATCAGCCCACGGAGCTGGCTCGGGTAGATACTCATTATATCATCCTGTAGGATTCGAGCGCCCACTTCAGGAAACCCACGGGGTCGCCGGCATGGTTGCGGTTTGCGTTCCACGGACGGGGCAGCAGCACGGACTTACCACCGGCCTTATTGAAATCGGCGCAGTTGACATCGCTGTCATCGATCAGGAGCGATTGGTACGAAGCGCAGAAGCTCTTGGCCGGCCCGATCAGGTAGCGTTTGTCCATGAGGACGTCGGGTAGGTTGCGGCTGATCCACTGCTGTTTGCCATTGCATGCTCCGAAGGTCGGTGACGTCACGACACAGAAGGGTACATGGGTCTTCCCCAGTAAAGCCAGGATGTCTTCGGCTTCTTTGGTGAACGGAAGGTTTGCCCAGAACTTGGTGTCGAGGCTGGTATAGAACTGGAAGCGGGATAGCCGGAAGCGGTTGCAGATATGACGGACGATCCAATCCCAATCAGTAACGTCTTCCTGGGTCTTGTCGGTGACGCCGAAGTGGTCGAACACGCCTTTGGTGAAGTCCACGATGACGCCATCCAAGTCCAGAATGATTTGCTTGATCATGTATATAAACCCCTTTTATGTATGGATAAATTAAAAGAGGCCTACCCTGTGATAGGGCGGCCTCTCGGTTTGTCAGGATGGGTGGATGCTCGGTTATTCCTCGTCTGGTTCCCACTCACCACATATGGTTTTTGCCCACGTTTGGGGCTGTAGCGATTCCCTGCCGACCGTGACAGGTGGAAACCTAATACATATTCCTATATCTGCTGGTTTTTCTGGACTACATTGTACCCAAAATTTACAGGCATCACATGTCCCTATCCCCATCATAACCTCCTCTTATCTGTGTGTTATTCCTCCGGGGTGTCCACAACGGGAGCCGGTGTTTCAACGACTGCCTTCTTTTTCTTCTTGGGTGTCGCCTTCTTCTTCTGCAAAGGATAGGGTGCCATCGTAGCACCACATTGTTTGCAGGTTTTCTCAGATGCGGAATAGGTGGTACGTAGGTCGCATTCAGGACAGGTCGTCATCGTAAGGATAGCCATACGGATTACCTCCTTGTTGCCTCACGGGCAACGCTATGGATTAATCTCAAGTGGAACATTCGAGGCCGGCAGTGACATCCAAGGTGGGCGCAGAGGTGGTTCCTTGTACCAGCTTCTGGCGCAGCATTCGGAGGGTCAGTTCGACCTCATGTACCCTCTTCTCCAAGCTGGCCAGAATCCGCTGTGTTTGCTCTATGGTTTCCATAGGATGTAGCGGTCCTCCTTCCAATCCCAATCGGATGTCTGCAATATCTTGGCGCACCGGGCCTGTTGTAGGATCTGATCCTCAGTCAGCGGGGTGTCCTGTCCGTACTGCTTCTTGATCCTCCATTGAGGCGCGGCAGCATAGACGCCCTTCACGATTTCCCACATGCGCTCATTGTCCATCACCGGGGCATCGGCCAGGACCGTCTGGGCCTTCTTGGCACCACAGCCCGGGCATCCGGGGTAACCGTCAGTCGAGTCGCCGGTCAGGATCTGATACCAGAACATGTAGGCACCCTCTTCGGGGGTCACCTCGAACACCCCCAGCTCGGGTTCGTTGAACCGATAGTGCCAGCCGGGGATCTGGAGTAGGTCTTTATCAATCGAAGCGACAACAAAGCGTTCAGGCCATCGGGTGGCCATGATACCCAGAAGGTCGTCAGCCTCGAGCCGGGGTTTGATTTTGAACGGATGATGCTCTTTGGTGTACGCTTCCAGATGCGGGATCAGCTCGGGTTTCTTGTTCGGATCCCTGTTATGTTTGTAGGTGGGCAGGACATCGTATCGATAGGTCTTACCTCCCCTCGAGGACATGCAGCAGAAATAGTCGGAACACCCTGTAACCTTCAACAGAGACTCGATGTAGGAGTCCATGGCGGCCTCGGCCTTCCGCTTCCATATCACCTTAGTCGTCAGTCCCTCCTCCCATTCAACCGTGAATTCATTGGTCACGGCTGAGCGGAAGATGACAACATCATGATCGATCAGGAGGGTCTTACTCATACAGAGCCCCCTTCCAGACCATGAACATCCGCAGGTACTGCTTTTGCGTCCAGCGGTTCGTCAGCACCCACGAGTAGAACAGTTTGTCTTTAGGGATTTCTAAGTCTTGGCAGGTGGCACCCATGAAATCGAGTGCCTCCTCCAAGTCCATCTCACACGCCACGGGTGGTGGCCAAAGGCAGGATCTGTCGGAACAGCTTATCGGCGCGGTCGGCCAAGGACTTGTACTTCTTGAGCAGTCGTGCCTGGGGAATGGCGGCCAAAGGATTCAAGCGCTCGAACTTGCGCTCGGTCTTTTCGATGGCTTTGTAGGTGGCGCGGAGTTCCAGAACCGGATTGTTTTTCAGTTGGGCTTTTGTCATGTTAGCGCTTGCTCCTTTTTAATTTCAGGGTTGGGCCATCGGCGGCAACGGGACGCAGGATGTACTCGATTTCCTGTTTGGTCAGACCGCGGCCGTACAGGTTATTCTTATTGACGAACCCAACGCGGGTGCGCTCGGGTTTTTCCAGATATGTCTTCAGCTCAGCCCGAAGGAACATCACCGGGATCGAGGGTTTGAAATCATCCATTCGACTTCTCCTTCCATACTTGAACACCCTTCTCCACCGAACGGCCCATGACGTAGCCACCGATACCGAGCTTGAGCAGATCCCACATGTCCGGGGGTATCTCCATGATGATATTGAGGCCGAACATGGCATCGAGCCATGGGTTGAGGATGTAGTTGTTGGCGATAATGATACCGAAGAGAACCATCAGGCCGGGACGCCAAGTGCGTTGGAAAAAATTACCGGCCGCCTCTGAGGTGATGATTTTGGTCTGTGATTCCAGTTGCTTCTGAAACTTGGTGATATCAGAGTTCTGCAAGACAACCTCAAGGTCGGCCTTGAGTTGGTTGGCTTTGTCTTTATCCGTTACTGCTTGATCGATGAGTCCGAACAGACCCTCGAAGACTTTCCCGACGACCGGGATGGTGCTGAACCACGACATTTGTCCACCTTCCTTTCGGTATGTACAGTGCATCCCATGTAGGTATCAGCGACCGATATGCGGCCACCTTCATACTTGTGACAGATGGCCTGCATAACGACCGTCGTGTGGAAACACGGGTGAGCAAACTCCACAGGAGCAGGCGTCCCGAAGTGTCCACAGGTTTTGCACTGGAGCTTTGCGTTGTAGGCTGTGATCGACCGTGGCATTAAGAGAAGATACCTTTGTGTTCGAGCATCCGGGTGATGCAGTTCTTCATGTCTGTGATGGTGCCGTTGTTGATCAGCCACAGCTCACCCGGCAACTTCGAGACACCGTTCTCGGAGACGTGCTGTGCTATCTTCGGGATGCCTTCACGGTTGCTGGTGATATGGATCAGGAATCCATGCTCCCGTACGAACTGAGCCTCGTTCTCGAACCGTACATCAGGGATAACCACGCGGCCACCAAGTGCTGCAATCTTACGCTCGGCCACTTTGATCCACACGTCTGGGTTCAGGCGGCGGCCGAACTCGGTACCGAACAGTTGCAGCGCACGACGCGGAGAGAACCCGTAGTAGGGGTCGTCGACGTCCTTCAGATCCCCGTTGACGTGGTCTTCGGTCCAGCCGAACGTGTCCTTGAGGGCGGCCTTGAAGGGATCCGCGAATGCATAGCGGGTCATCCCGGTCTTCTCGATGATGGCCTCGGCCACAGTGTCTTTACCTACACGGGCATGGCCGGATAGCCCGATGACGAGCAAGGATTCCTTGATAGGTTCATAGGCAGACATATCCCACCCTCGTTTGAGGCATGTATAGCAGGGTTCTACGCACGGCAATTTACTCAAATGGACACACGTGTCACAGGTTTTAACCATAACTATCCTCCTCCCCGTAGCCATTTACGAAAGACAGCACAGCCCCTTGGAGGTGTCGCTCGATTTCAGCCTGCTTCTTGGAGCAGACTTCGATGAACGTCACCATCTCAGGGCAGAACTCGAACCACTCACCACGCAGACGCAGGTGCGCCAGCTTCTTGTGGATCAAGCGTTCGAGTTCAAAATCCCCAGTAAGGGAGAGCAGTAAACGTAGTGGTTTGGGATTTGCGGTTTGAAGAGAGTAGAGCCTTTTGAGGGGCTCTTTCTTTGTGAACCCGATTTTGACAGGACCATCTTTTCCTTGCTGAATGAAATAGACGGCCATTTAGATTTCGTACTCGGAACAGTCCTCGACCCACACACGCGGTCGCGGTTTCTGTGAATAGCCGAAGCAGGTCAACTCATAGATATCACTTATGGTTTTTACTGAGCGATACTTTGCGAGGGTCGGCCGGTCGGCAGGGATCACGGACTCCGCGTGTATGACCCGGCATAACTCTCTCTCCATCTCATCTATGGTGTTCCCAGGCATAGCTGGTCGCTCCAAGATGTCGAAATCGAGAAGAGCCACGCTTACGCGGATCACCCGTACCTTCTCTTTCCAGCGTTGATCAATGGGTTTCATACCAGTTGTCTCCAATCTTTGCTTCACCACCCAGAGGACAGCGCCACCCGAAGTGTTCGCCGGCCAGCCGTATGGCATCCTCTGACACGCGGCCGAACTCTTCAGAGACGTCGGTGTCAACCTCGGCCTGCCATTCGTCATGGACATTCACGACGAACTCATAGTGAACACCGGGGATATACCCACGCCGCTGCATCTCAGCGTCACACAGCACCAATGCCTTTTTCATGATCAAGGCTCCTGCGGATTGCAGCAGCAGGTTGAGTGCCGAGTGTTCCGAACGGGAAAAGAGCTTGCGGCCGTCGATGGCGCGTAACCACCCTTGTGCCTTCACCTTGGCTTTAACAGCATCGGTGAGTTTCGCCAGGGCAGGTAGAGCCTTCATGAACTTCTTACGGAGCTTAGCGCCTTCCACCCGCTGAGCCTCTGGGGAGGCAAACGGTTTGGTAATGGACCCCAACTTCTGGTCGCCGGCCCCATACATGAACGCGTAGAAGAACGTCTTGGCATCATCACGGGACAATCCGGTACGCTTGGCGTTGATCGAGTGGACGTCGGTGCCATCCTTTGAATTACCCTCGACCACAATCTTGGCGTATTCACCACCATCGTATTTGGCCATGAAGTGGGCAAGGCACCGTGCCTCCAGACCTGAAGCATCACAGCCAACCAGCTTCTTACCGACCTTAACGAAGAAGAACGACCGGCATTCTTTTCCGTAAGGCGCACGGGCAGCAGGCACCTGGGCCATGTTCGGGTAGAAGTGGGTCATGCGTGTGGTCACAGCACCATTGGGATTAACGGCACCATGGATACGCTGATCGGTCGGATTGAAAACCTTGAGCCACGCTTGGTTGCCCTCGGCCATCTGTCCGATCCGCTTGTCGAGCATCATAAATTCAGCCAGTGGTTTGGCCTCGGGATAATCGAGGGACTTGAGAATGTCCTCGTTGATTACAGGTTCAGGCGCTCGTTCGCCGGTAGGGACATCCGGGAACAGATGCCGTATCCACTGAGGGGCATACGACTTCTTGGTGAACTCGTTTGGTTTCCATCCGTATTTGCGAATGAGCATTGAGTAGATATGCTGGCTGGATCCCGGATTGAATTCGGTCAACTCAATCTTGGTCATCTCACAATCAGCAACGTAGCCCAGCTGGGCGTTGTCTCGCTTCGGTGTAAAGGTCTTGGTCCCACGCATCTTATAGAATGGTGGGAATGTCGCACACATTTCGCGACGAAGTGTTTCGCGTTTATCGAGCAATTCCAGATACAACTGGTGACAGGCAGGCGCATTGAACAGGAACCCGTGACGTTGCTGTCGCTGGATTATCTCGGCAACAGCATGCTCCAGCACTCGGGTTTCTTCGGGACAGCCTTTCTTCTGGATTGCTTCCCATAGCCGGATGGTCACCCTGACGTCCTGATCACAATAGGTCGACATCTCAGGTGTCCATGTTTTCCAATCAGTCTCCTCGGCAAACTTCCCTTTGAATACACCCAGACGGTATCCCCACGCTTTGAGCGAATGGGATCCGATAAGTTTTCCTGGCAGACGCTTCTGCTGCACCCGACCGAAGTCGGATGTACGGATGTCGGGCCACAGCACACGGGCATAGACGAGGGTATCGTGGACGACGCCTCTCGGCTCCCATCCCGGGAACAGCTTCTTCAGCGCAGGGATGTCATAGCCTATAATGTTGTGTCCGCAGATTTCGTCAGCATCGGCCAGCATCTTCAACCCCACCCCGAAGGGTAGCGTCGAGGCAGGGTCGAAGCGGAAGAACTTGTTCTGGTGTCCGTCGTATATGGACAGGACGTGCATCTTTGAGACGTCATCGAGAAGACCGTCAGTCTCGATGTCGAAGAACAGCATTAACGCGGTTGCCGTTTAGGTCGGATGTACTTGGTGCAGGTATGTCCGTTGGCGAAAAAGGAATTCGTCCATGTATTCAGAGCGAACGTGGCGCGATTGTGAGCCAGGCTGATACCAAATTGAGCACTGAATTCGTCACCATTAAAAATATCACAGCGGGAAACCCCGATAGCCTCTGCACCGTCCACAGTGGTGATAACACATTTGACACCCATTGGTCGTCCAGACACGAAAATGAACTCGTACTTAATTGATTTGGTGATATAAGGCTGATATTCCATCAGTATTCCTCTCCTTAGAAGTCTTGGGTATTGTCACCAGCAAATTCATCAGGGACCGCATCGCCAAAGCCCTCGGCCTCTGCGTTTGCTTCCAGCAATCTGCCGGTATCAGGGTAGTAGCGTACGAGGTCGGCCTTACCTGTGAGTCCAGTGTGGCGACATTTGAGGACACGGATCCCGGAATAGTTCTGCATGGACTCGTGTTGCTGGTTGCGTTCCATGGCAATGACCGTATCGGACAACTGCTCGAGGGAGCCTGATCCGCGTAGGTCTGTGAGGGATACCTCTCGTCCTTCGTTGTAGCTCTTGCCTTTGCCGCCCGGCCGTTTCAGATGGACAACTGCCAGCAGGCCTATGTTGGTTTCTTCAATGAGCGACCGCATTCTGGTCATCAGCTTATCGATGGTCTTACGTTCTGACTCTGCGATTTCATCCAGACCAGACACGACAATCGAGATATGGTCGAGGATGATAAAGCGACAGCCCAGGCCGACGGCCATGTAGCGGATCTTGGCCATCAGCCCGTCGATGTCGGTGGATCCGAAATGCTCGTAGCAGTACAGCCCGTCGTCAGGACGGAGTGCGTCGAAGGCCTTGAGCTTGTCTTCATCGGAGACATCAGACCACCGCAGATGCAACGGGACATTCAGGTGGATCGATTGATATCGCCACACGGTTCGTTCGGGAGACTCCTCGAGAGCCATGATCCCCAGGTTGCACCCATGCACCATGCGTAGGTGATAGCCCAGCTCATGCACCAACGTGGACTTTCCGATACCACTGCCGGCCGTGACCAGCATGAGTTCCCGGTAGCGCAGGCCTTGCATCTTTTCATTGAGGATAGGGTACGGAATCTCCAGCCCCATCTCAGGCTTGATCAGGATGCGGTCGCGGAGTTGTCCGAATGATATGATGCCGTCAGGCCGATAGGTTTCGGCGTTGTAGACGGCGTATGTGATTTCCTTCCACAGACCGGCCTGGGCCATCTCATTGGCGTCCTTCTTGCCACCATAGGACATGACCTTGCACTTGCCGGGGGTCAGCAGGGGCGCACACTCTTGGATCCCTTCCCTTCCCGGGACGTCGTCGTCGAATGCCAGCACCACTTCTTGAAACGATTCGATCCATTCGAGGTTCGCTTGGATTGTCTTCTTGGCACCATTGATTCCGCTCGGGATCGACACGGTAGGCCATCGATTATTGAAGGCCTGGGATATCGAGAGGCAATCGAGTTCCCCCTCGGTGATCACCAGCCGCTTGCCACCAGATCCGAACAGATGCTGTCCGAACAGCACGACCTGATTGGCCTTGCCGATCCAGATGAAGTCCTTCTCGTCGGCAAAGCGTACATGCTGTGCCACCCACAGGCCTGCCTTGTTGCGGTAGTTCGCGATATGGACAGGCTTGTCGTGGATTTTCGCTACGGCATAGTCGAACTTCTTGCAGGTTTCGATGGTGATGCCGCCTCGTTTCTTGATGGGCAGATATGCACCGGATATGAACTTCTCTTTTGGTGAGTGGTCTTCCCATTCCCCTCCCCACTCCTCGAACGATTCATCGCCCACTGCGGTGTCCTCCTGATTGTCTTCGGGTTTGGTATAGGTGCCACAGGTAAAACAGTATTGGTGGCCATCGGAGTACATCGAGTTGGCGTCGGAGCTGTGGCAGGAAGGGCAAGGCGTGTGGTACAGGAACGAAGAGCCAGCATGCTCCTGGGACATTCTAAGCGTCTCCCATCAGCTTGGCCAGATTGTTGGCGATGCGTCGGGCGCGGTCGGCTTCTTCTTCAGCCATACCTGCTTTGATGGCCAGCTCAGCGACTTCTGCTCGGGCCTTCTCCATGACATCGTCGGCCTTCTGACGGCTGGACCGCGCTTCATCGTGGCACGAGACTGTCATGGCCGACAGCTTATCGATGGTTTTGGTGAACTGAGCGACGACGGAATCAACGGTGACTTTCTTTTTCAGGATGTTACGCATGGTGTTGTTATCCTTTCAGAATAATGTATTTGATGATCAGGTAGACGCCGAGAAGGAAGACCACCTCGGCAATGACGATAAGGGTCATCAAAGCGGTTTCTCGAAGAACACGGTAGGCTTGTCGTCCCCATCCAGATGACCGAGGATGGACAGCAGCTCACGTTTCGGATCGGAACCGAGGGCAGCTTGGAAAGCAATCCTCGTTGCGTTGCCTACAAAGAACGGCAGCTTCACGATTACATGGCGGCCTTCGGGTTTGGACCGGCTGGGCTGGTTGTAGGTGACAAGAACGTCGCCGCCCAGCTTGTCTTGAAGCAGCTCGAACAGGTCGAGGTAGCGCTCGTATTGCTCCCGGCTATCGATGTCGATCAGCAGTTCGTCAGGCCGGGGATGCACCACGCGTTCGCCACGCCCACGGGCAGAATCTTCTGCGGCGATGCGCTTTTGCGTGTGGTAGTCCGGTGGGCTCACAGACGGTGAGTGTTGGGACATGTTTCCTCCTGCTTGGGGTTACTTTTTGAAGGCGTACTCCCCTATGAGTTGCATAGCAGACCGCCCATCCGGGGTGAGGGTTGGGGAATCACAAACGTATTGGAGCTGGTATGCCAAATGGTGAGCCCAAGCGTTTGATAGGTAGGCCACCTCATTAAAGAACTGGGCCTGCTCCTCTGCACACATGTCGCAGAAAGCCTGAGCAACCTCTGTGACTGTCGGGTAGACTTTCAAATCAACTTGCCGGGTGATGGTCATCGTGACGTAAACCGCTTCTTGATGGCACGATACATGTCACACAACTCGTCGATGAATTCCTCTTTGAACCCCGTGTAGGCCTCTTGTATTCCGACCCAGATAGCGAGGATCACAGTCAGAGGGAACAAGAACAAAACAATCACCAGCACAGAAAACGGAAGCAGGTAGAGCGCTTTGAGACGTATCACCCACATGGGGTCGTACGGTTTGATTCTGAAAGACATATGCTCCTCCCTCAAAACAGAAAAAGCCCCACGCCACGATGGGCGCAGGGCAGTGGTGGTCTATCGCAGGACGTACTCGGCGTACCGACGGCCGGTGAAGGAACGTCGATCCTGGGATTCGATGTGATAGCCTTCAGCGCGGAGCTTGTAGATGACGTCGGCCAGACGCATGCACTTGAACTCGGACTGTGCCTTGAGGTGGGTGATCCCACGGCCGGACAGCAGGTAGTTCAGGACCATGTCTTTCTGGCTTGCACGGGTCGCAAAGATATCTCTTTTCATTTCTTCCTCCTGAGTGAGTTTGGGACAGCACGTTTCTCTTTGAACCACGACTCGGGGATCAGCCGGCCGGCCCACGGGATGCCATACTTTTCGCACCATGCGGCGTAGGTGGTCGGACTGCCCTTGCGGAGCTTCGAGCCGGGGGAACTGAAGACGAACCGCAGGTCGATGTCTGGGTTCTCATTCAAGACCAGCACGGTCTTCTTACGGTCCTTGCTGGTGAATTCGCCTTTGGTTTCAATGATGACACCGGACGGCAGAACGAAATCGGGGGTGTAGCTTTTGACTTCCTCGGGAACCGTGTACTTTATCTTTACCTTTTCGTACTGGTAGGAAACCCCCTTGGCCTCGATTTGCTCGAGAACTTGTTTCTCCAGACCGGAGCGAACGACGACTCCCGTTCGTCCGGCCGTATGACGCTTGTAGATCCGACGCACTCCTTAGAAGTCCTCGGGATCCATGTTGTCGGTGCTGGCGTCGGCATCGGTAGGTGCGCCATTGGATTCCTCGGCAACGAACCCGCCCTCGCCGGCATCGAACCCGTAGTTGTCGGCACCACCACCGTACTCGACCAGCTCATGGATCATCACGGCATTGAGGCGTAACGACACGCCGGCCTGATTGGTGCTGGCATTGTAGAAAGGATTTGGTGAGAACGACACCTGAACGATTGAGCCATTGCCCAGGTTGATGGCGTGTTTGATCTGCTTGGGTTTGATCCCGGCCGCCGCGTTGCCGCTGTCGAATATTTTGGGTTTGAGGCTGATGAACTTGCCGTTCTTCTCGAACCCTGTGCCAGAGCTGAACTTGAACTCGATGTTGCCCGTAGGTTCCTCAGTCTCTTTATTGTACTGCTCTTCCCACGACAGGTACTTTTCCATGGTCTTTTTCTTGGCAGGTTTGGCCGCACCTTTGCCGGTGAAGTTCTGGTAAAACTCGAAGGTCTGGTCGGTCAGTGCGCTGAGCTTTTTCATGAGCGCCTCGGCCTCGTCCTCGGGGATGGCCAGATTGATTTTGTACTTGGCCTTCTGGCCGTCGTTGGCGAAGCGGTCATCCGGCTCATTAAGGAACGCCCAGATTGCTTCGCCTTTCGGGGTTACGGCTTTGGTCTTGCGGATCTCTTGCGGGTCAAAGGACATATACGTGATTCCTTCCTGATGTTGATTTTGTCGTACGCTTACGGATACGTACAGGTTTAGGCAAAAAAGTAAACGGATTCCAACACTTGACGGATGTCGAGGCTCCCTCGCTCAGGTGCTTCGGGCAGCTCAGCCGCTACATCAAATGGTACATACTCGCTCACCTCCTTTATGAAATCTGCAATTAGATTGGTTTTGTACATGTTGACAAAAGCCTCGCGGAGCAGGCGATTCATTACCGGGATGTCGCAGGCGTGTGTGCCATAGGAGTCGTGAACCATGGCGAAGCTGTTGATACCAGCATCAGTACACATGCGTACGGTTTTGACCAAATGAGAGGCATCGAACGAATGGATGATGTTCGGAGCTATGGCGTTGCAGGCCTTGGCACGGTTGAGACTACCGCTGGGGTCGTCCTCTTTGAGTGTCACACGGACCCTGATACCCCCAAATAAGGTGCGTATGCGCTTAGTTGTGCGCTTTTTGTAAAGCTGGAGAACCTTGAACCCAGACGGAGCTGTCCATTCGATAGGGGCGCAGGCATCCGTTACGACTTCCGCGACCTTCTTGAGGACGTCCATAGCCTCGGCGGCCTTGACGACCACCTTGGTGATGGCCACTGCCGTTTTTTCGGCCATATAGGTAGCTGCCACATGTGGCGTCACCTCGCCCAGGTATGCCTTGTATTCCACGCCGGTCGCTCGGCACTTGGCTTGCAGCTTGGCGTCCTCTTTCTTGGTGAAGTCCTTGAGCTGAGACTCGAACCCTGATTTGGTCGCACCATAAGGCAGGGTCATGACCGGACGCTTGACCACCGAACGGGTAATGCCGGCGTCCATCCACGCCTGGGCTATCTTACGAACCTCTTCGTCATCCGAGGCCAGATCAGCTTCGACCAACGGCAGCACGACAGCGGCGACCTCGCCATAAACGTCGGACGGCTTGCTTGCAGGGACAAGGTTGACGGCAGCTCCACCGACCGGGTCGCACAGACACCCGGAATAGTGCTGGAGTCCGTTACATGACCCGTCTTGGGCCACGGGAAGAGCGCACTCATAGCTGTATCCTTCCTTGAGAAATCCAGCCCATTCAAAACAGAAGGCCAGAAAGCAGTAGGGTTTGTCGGCCTCGGTCCACCAACGGTTGTCGATGGGATTCTCGGCGCAGGCCTTGATCTGCTCATCGTGTTCGCGTACCCAATCGTACCGATCATCCATCGGAATCTTGTCCTCACCGAATACGTTGGCACCATGGACGGCCAGCCAGTGTGAGCCCGGGCCACCCAAGGGTTTACCAACAGCAAACAAGAGAAGTGCCTTGGCTGTGTCGTCACCTTGCGGGTTGAGAAAGTTCGGGATCGGATAGATTCGGCCGCGCCAATCCATATTCCACGGAAACCAGATGGCTGTCTCGGCCTTCATCCAATCAGCGACCATCAGCTTGTAGTCCAGAGCCCGACGCTTGGACTGATCACGATGCCACATGTCGTAGACCACAGAGGCACGACGTTTCCAATCGGACACCTTCTCCTTATCCGCTTTGGATGCGTTGTCGCCGGTCCACATTTTGTATTCCTCATCGGTGGTCCAAGGTTTCGGGGGTAGCTGCAGCTCAAGGTTTCCCTCGGGGATGCCGCCAATCCCGCTGTCCTTCAGCTCGACCAACACGTCGAGGATCCGCTGATTGATGCGCCATGCGGTGTTCTGTACAGAGTTGAGCGCAGGATACACCTCCGCTTCCAGATGCGGCCCGACCAGCTTATCGAGTAGTTTTTTGCGGCGAGTACGGATAACCGAGTCACGCCTGCTGCCCTCATTGGACAGGTAACCACCACTGTATTCCCCGGTCCACGGCCGAGGTGGGCAGACCATCGGGATATAGAACGGTCGGGCCAGTGCTACTTCTGAATGGTGCGCCTCAAGCCACGCTTGGAAATCCGCGGTCGGTCGCAAAGTCTTGAACCACTTGCCGCCCTTGAACAGGTCGGTCATCGCAAACAGTCCCGTCTCTTCGACGAGGATCCCGATCAGACTGCTGCCAACCTGATACTTGGTGTCCTGATTGAACGTCTCGGAGGTGGCACCCACCTTGGCGTTGCCTTTGGCATCCACGACAGGGTTACCGTCGGCGTCACGGTGCGTCACGTTTTTCCGAGCGTTATCGATGACACGCTTGCGGTAGCGTTGGTCCTTGCTGGTCAGCTCCCGTTCGAGGACTTTGATGTAACCAGGGAACTCCCGTTTGAAATGCTCATAGTTGATATGAGACTCGATGGTCGCACCCAGGCCGATGCACTGTGCCTGATAGGGCGACTCGGAGCTATAAAGATTGATGCAGTGTCTGGCCGTGAGGAAGGCCAAGTCATAAGGATCACTGGCACGGACAACCTTGATGATGCGTTGCAGGCCGCCTGCCCCCTTACGGGGAAGAGCGAACCGCTTGATGCCGGCCACCAGCTTCTCGATGACATTCTTGAGGATCCAGTTCTCAGGGTTGAACTGCGTCAGGTCACGTCCATCAATACGTGCTTCCCGCAGACGGTCCTCATACAGTTTCTTTCCGAACTCCACCATGTTCGCTTCGAGTTCCAGTTGACGTTCGATAATGTCGGTGGTAACGATACCGCATGTGTTTGTATCGCTCATTGCTCATGACCTCCTAAGGTTAAAAAGGTTGAACAGTACATGTACGAGGGCGTACACTTAACAGACAAAAAGAACCTCGTCAAGGAAGGTGTAGACAATCCTGATGGGCAAAGGATTCGTCCAGCCTGCGCTCCCAGTGGGCCGGAAATATGCCACACTGGACGCCACACCCCCTCGACGAGGTACAAAAAAGGGGAACCCGAAGGCCCCCCTAAGTTACTGAAAGTATTTCATTAAGATTCGCACGGAAGTGGACAGCTCACTGGTGGGGCTCCCGGACTTCAAATCCAACCGGCACGTAGGTGATCTAAAAATATCAGGGTGTTATCGATTCGAGGGCCACTTCAAATACCCGCCGCAGCCCTCTCACCCGCCACAGTTGATGCCACACTTTGTTCACCCCCTATCAGGGTCAAATCACGGCGCTCGACATCGAGTCTCTTGAGCTGATCTATAAGGTACGTTGGCGCACAGTGTTCGTACCTTTGGGTCATTGCCTGAGACGTGTGGCCCATGATTTTCATGACCGCATGGAAGTCCATACCAGCCTCAAGCATCCGGGTGCAAGCGGTATGACGGCAGGCATACAGCCTGAAGTTTTTGTCGGCGATCCCCATGGCGGCGCGGATCCGAACGAAGGCCTTGGACAGGGTCTGCCGGATCAGCGGGAATGGCTGGTCCGGGTGAGAGGCCTGCCGTCGGGCGCATATGGCCTTGACACGGGCAGTCATCGGGACGACACGGGGCTTGCTGGTTTTGGTGATGTCCTCGGTCAGGTAGATCAGCCCCTGATCCAGCTTAATATGCCGACCAAACCGGGACAGGCGCAGTTCACGCGGCCGGATGCCGGTATCGATGAGTACCGCGATGGTATCAGCGATGGTGCCAGGATCCTCTCGGTCGTTGCGTACAGGCGTGGCGCGGATGCGTCGGAGTAGCGCGGCCTCTTCGGCCTGACTGATCACTCGATCCACATGGTTCTTCGGGACATCCATATGGAACATCGGCACCCTATCCAGCAGTTCCCATTCCCGGTGGGCAGCTCGAAGGGTGGCGCGGAGAGACTGAAGGTACGAATTGATGGTCCCGGTGGCGAGGCCTTTGTCCTCAAGGGCGGCCTTGTATGCCGAGACGGAACGCGTGGTGATATCGGTGAGAGGAACATCACCCAGGTGAGTGACGGCCGCCAGACCCAGGCGGCGGTAGTTGTCGCCATCCCGGAGCTTACGCCAGTGCCGCTTGTATTGACGCTCGACCGCCTCGGACAGCGTCAGCATTTTCTCACTGTCGCCGGCGAGGTACTCGTTCTCGATCCTGGTGCGCTCCTCCGCGGCCATCTTTGCGGCGACTGTTCGGTTACCTGTCTTGCAGGATCGATGGACTCGGGTTCCTATGTGGTGGAAATTCATGTACCAGACTTTCCCCCGTTGGTACAGCCCGTCTCCGGTTTCGGTCATTATTTACCTCCCGTCAGTATGGTGTTGATGCGTTCGACCAGCTTGCGGCCTTTGGGCGACAGGCGAGACTCCAGCCGGCGCACGTCCTCGGCATCGTGCTGCGTCTCGATCAGCCCCAGGCCTTCTTCCTTGGCCACCCCGGTCACGGCCAGCCGCGTCCCAGGCACTGCCAACCGGGTAATGCTACGGGACACAGCCGCATGCGACTTGTTAATCCGGTCCTCTATGTCTCGGTGCTGGACCCACTGAGGATATGCATCACCAAGGAGGCACAGGATACGCAGTTGGTGGAGCCGGACTTCATCTGGCACGGTTTCTTGCGGGTATCTAAGCACTGCTTCAAGGCGCTCAATTCCTTCCATGCGATTCTCTCCTTCGTCCCTGTTATGATTATTTCCTCGGGGCTGTCGATGGCTCCCCAAGGAATGTATGCCTGTACATGATCGGTATCGTACATGCAATACGAAAAAAGGTCTATTTCGATTTCGCCATCAGTCGAGTTGGAACGATATAGCATGGTTCTCTCCTTTTTCGGTATCACAAACTATTGTAATTCATCGACTTTCCCTCCTGTTCAATATGTGAAAAGAAAAAGAGGAACTAAGGTGCTGACCAATTAAAACCAATAATATCAACCCCATTAACCAAAATGGACCCCTTATATATAGGTGTGTAGATGCGCGTGGTTATCACAGACCGAGCCAACCGAGACAACCCCCAAAAAACACCTATACCGTACCTGTGCGACAGATCCGGTCACACTCCGCGGAATTCGTATCGCAGCAGCACAGTGGTGAGTTTGGCGTGTTTCCCGATCAGGCCTAACTTCTTGCGGATGGACAAGCGATGATTTTCGACGGTCTTGACGGACACACTAAGCGTCTCGGCAATGTGTTTTGAACGCATGCCATTGCGTACCAACCGTGCGACCGTCAATTCGGTCTGGGTTAAGGAAGGTGGTAGGGGCGTGAGCCTACGTTGTGTTTGGAAGGGACAGCGCGATTGCTTACAACCGCAGTATGGACATTGAAAGGTAGACACGGCGTATACTATGGATATACGCTGGCAGTGTCAACGTCCCGGGCCGTCCACGACGAGGATCGAGAAGTTGTCGACGGATTCCTTACGACGCTTGGCCAAAGTCACCTTCATCGACTCGGCCACATGCCGGCTTTCCAATGCGGTTGTCTCACGGACCCACCCGGACTTCGTCCAACGCTCTACATAAAAGCCTGTCATTTAACACCCCCGTGTTCTTTCGATGTAATGTCCCGCATGTACTGAGCAACGAACTCCTCGGCATCGGCCTTGATTTTTGTGGCGCAGGCCTCGCAGACCCCATGTGACGTACCTTCGCCCCTCTCATCCTCTGGAGCCGTTGTGACCCCGCACCATGCACAAACGTGCTTCATTTTGCCCCCTTCATGATTAGGGTTTTGAGTTTTCGCAGGCCTTCGTTATGGGCGTTGATCAGGAGGTCTGCCGTTACCGGATCGACATCCCAGGCAACGTCCTTTTGACCATCGCTGATGTCCACGCCACCTGTGTTCCGTGTCCCGAATACGAACCACTCGGGAGCCATTTCATCCAAGTACTTCTCACGCATGCCCTACCCCTTCACTTTCTCGACCAGAACCACGGTCGGTAAGGGTTTGCCGCCACGATAATCCCAAACAATATGGCAGATTTCGGTGGCCTTCATTTGCGCCTGACGTTTGCTTTGGGATTCAATGCGGTAGGCAAGTTCTACGGTTCCGTCCATTATTACGATGCGGTACATGGTGCTATTCTCCTATTCTTTCATCCCGGTATGCCGAAAGTAGGCCTCGGCGGCGAACATGAACTCCAGCTCTTGCCTGCCTATCCATGTTGTTTTCTTCATGTACACTGTATAGAAAGCCAGCTTGGTTTCACCGGCAGCACCGGGCGTACCGAAGGCCTCCAAGGCATGCGTCCATAGTTGGGACAATTCGTCGATAGTTGGTTGATTTTTCATGAGATGAATCCCCAATGACGCAGCATGATGCGGCAGGCGAGGAAGGTCGAGATGCGTTCGGTTTCGATGATCAGGGTATTGAAGTCGATCCGCACCGTCATGGCTGCGTCGGTCACGATTGGGTGTTCGACCAACAAACGTGCGGCCTCGCGGATCTCTTCTTGGGTCGTTACGCCTTCGAGCTGGATGCTTTTTTTCATGATTTCTCCCCCTTGGTTGGTTGGTGGTTTACGTTTGGCTTTCAATGGGACGCACCAAGGATCACCCCCTGATGCGGCCTATGAAGGTCAAAGGTCGCTTTGTTCTCCCGGCGTGTGGACATCCAGTAGGCGGCCGGCGCGGTAGTCATTACCAATCACTTCCAAGGTGCGGCAGTGATCATGTCCAAAAGAGTACCGTGAGTCGGTGTATCCGGTGTTGATATGGTCGAAGTGCGCCAAATCAGTGGTAAATGCGAGGCCGTGTTTCGCTGATTTGTCAGCGTAAAACACTGATTTCCGCACCAATGCGGCGATACCTTCGGGACGGGTTTCCTGGGTGGCTACGGTATAGGTGATGATCATGATTTTTTCTCCCCTTCGGCCATTTTGATGATCCATTCTGGTGAAGCCAGCATGCAATTCTCCAAAGTATTCCGGTCCTTTGTGTCCTCATAAAAAGCACGCCGCAGGTTATCATCGTGCGCTTTTTGTGCGCTTAACCATTGCTGGAATTGCGCCTCGGTGTTAACTCGGTCAAGTAGGTGCGCTAATCGGCGTTCGGCTTGTTTCCAGGCGGGAAGCATCCCCCTTACCACTTTCAGTTCTAATGCCATCATGATTCCCC
>Ga0265293_10002116_pt1 | contig 41117 bp, 56 predicted proteins | sample Munlanlewell138R_FD_192505 | JGI IMG/M metagenome (GOLD analysis project Ga0265293, IMG submission 192505) | Leachate microbial communities from a municipal landfill in Southern Ontario, Canada - Leachate well 138R | ecosystem: Engineered > Solid waste > Landfill > Unclassified | place: Canada...
ATAGTTTTTTATCTAAAATTGACCCATAAAGCGGTAAAATGATTAAAAGTTTAAAAGATCTGCTTGATAAGTTTAGTAGGTTTACAAATTCACTAGTTTATGATGGTGGAATTTGCAAGCGGCTCAGTCAAATTGTTATACTGTTTTGAATACTTCTCAAAATCAAGTTGAAGTTGTTTGGAGATAATATTTGTATAAATAACTGCTTTTATATTTGGAATTTTACTGAACAAAGTCAACACCGTATCATCGATATAATTGTCAATTAAAATAATCTCTTTATTTGCTGTTTTAATTAAATCATTTACAAAACTATACGCATCATAAATTTGTCCATCGTAAAAGATACCTTGTTTGATTTTCAAACTATTATCTTCTAATTTTGAAGAGATAGTATCAATCTTATTCTTTAAAAGGTTGACATTTTTTTCTAATGAAACAAATCTTTCATTGGTAATCTTTTCACTATTGATAGCATAACCATTTTGAATATAACTTTTGAGAATTGACGTTGCCCATTGACGAAATTTTGTAGCGGTAATTGAGTTTACTCTATATCCAATAGAGATTATCATATCAAGATTATAGTGATCAACTTCTCTTTCAACTTTTCTACTCCCTTCTTTTTGAACTACTCTAATTTTTCGAGTAGTTGAATTTTTTTGTAACTCTTTTTGCTTATATATATTTTTAATATGATAAGTAACACTATGAGATTCAACACTAAAAAGCTCACCTAATTGCTTTTGATTGAGCCAAACGGTTTCATTATCCATCGAAATTTTTAACTCCAACTCCCCATCATTATAAACCACTAAATTTGAAATATTATCCATAATTCAACCTTTTTAGAATTTCTAAAACATTATCATAAAAATAAAATCAGATTAAAAAATATTACAAATTGTCATCTTTTTATTTTATTATAACAATGCCTCAAACCTCCACTCTCCTCTTATTTTCCACCATATACGGATACTCCATATGTTTTGCTGTAGCTTTTGCAACTTCCTCACCGTAATATCGTTTGACAATATGCAACGCCATATCAATACCTGCTGAAATGCCTGCACTGGTGATAATATTGCCATCTTCTACAAAGTGTTTATCAAAACAGACTTTGACATTTTTAAATTCATGTTCCAATCGTTCTAAACTTTTCCAATGGGTTGTGGCATTGACGCCTTCGAGGAGTTTGGCATTGGCTAAAATGAGTGAGCCTGTACAAACAGAGGTCAAAAGTTCAACCTCTTTTGCTTTTTGTTGGATAAAATCCAACACGTTTTCATCGTACATCAGTTTTCTCGTACCCATTCCACCGGGAACGATTAAGATATCAAGCCTTGGGCATGTTTCAAAATCAAAATCGGGTATGACTTTCATATTACCTTTGGTAAAAACAACCTCTTTGGTCATTGATATAAGTTTAACATCAAAAGGCGAAAGGCTTTCCCCTCTTTTGGACTCATCGAGTCTTGCCACACTTAGCACTTCAAAAGGTCCACAAAAATCTAAAACTTCAATATCATTAAAAACTAAGATTCCGACTGTTTTTTGCATATTTTTCCTTAAAGCAAATATCTGTTTATAGTATTAAATTATAACTTATTTATCATTTTATCACTATCCAAACTATTTGTGAAAAGGAAATTTATTTTTTCAAAGGAGTAAAAAGAAGAGAGAAATGGTTAAGTCATACGTTTACTATTGAATTTGGTCAAAAAGTATGGAAAGTTCCATACTTTTTCTTTTTTTATCCCAGATTTTGCTCTACAAAATCCCAGTTTACGAGTTTCCAAAAATTTTCTAAATATTTGGGTCGGGCATTTCTTACATCGATATAATACGCGTGTTCCCACACATCACAGACCAAAAGAGGTTTAAGATTGTCTGTTAATGGATTTGCCGCATTAGAAGTGGTGATAATTTTTAAGGCTTTGTTTTCATCTTGAACCAACCAAGCCCAACCTGAGCCAAAATGCCCAACGGCTTTTGCGGTAAACTCTTCTTTAAACTTTTCAACGGAACCAAAAGCTTGAGTTAAAGCGGTTTCAACTTTTGAAGAAATTGCTGTTTGATTTGGCGTTAAACTTTGCCAAAAAAAGTCGTGATTATAAACTTGTGCAGCATTATTAAAAAGTCCACCCTCTGAGCCTAACACGATTTCAACCAAAGTTGAATTTTCAAATTTGGTTCCTGCGATTAAATTGTTTAAATTATTCACATACGTTTGATGGTGTTTTCCATAGTGATACTCCAACGTCTCTTTTGACATCAAAGGTTCTAAGGCATCTTGTGCATACGGTAAGGTCATAAGTTCATGTTTCATGGTACATCCTTTTAGAATAGTTTTTTATCTGTTAAAGAGTACTCTTTTTTTGATATTGTTTGTCTTAGTTAAAAAAGTATTTGATTTTTTTAAAAAAAATAGCCCGAAAGCTATCTTTTTTATGCGAACGCAGGTTCTAAGAAAGGGATGATTTGTTTTTTTCTGCTTAAACATCCATCTATCCAAACTTTACCATCGACAAGTTTGCAGATGAAGGCTTTTTCAAAAATTGAAGAATCTTGTGATGAAACCAGCACTTCACTTCCTTCTTTCATAATATCGGTTAAAATCAAACAGGCGGTGTGTAAGTTTTCTTCTTCTCTTAATTTTTCTAAATCTTTTTGTAAAGCCTCTTTCACCTCATCAAATATACTTAAATCAATCACTTCTAACTGACCAATTCCCACTTGATTGCCGTGCATATCAAAGGGTTTGTAATCTCTTAAAATCAACTCACGTACAGGCACACCACTTACGGCTGATTTGACTTTGAACATCTCCATTCCTAAAGCTCCAAAGTCTTCAATCCCTGCAATTTGTGCTAACTCACGTACGACTTTAATATCTAAATCCGTACATGTGGGTGATTTGAAAATTACGGTATCTGATAAAATCGCACACATCATAATTCCTGCAATATTTTTGGGAATTTCGACTTTATGATAGTCGTACATCTCTTTAACAATGGTGTTGGTACACCCCACAGGTCGAATCCAACACTCTAACGGTGTTGATGTCGTTAAATCACCCAATTTATGATGATCAACAATACCTACAATCGTGGCTTTCTCAATATCTTTAGGTGCTTGTCCTTTATCTGAATAATCGGTGATAAAAATTTCTTCACCTGCAAATGAAGTTTTTAATAAAGGGGCTTCAAAACCAAATTTATCTAAGATAAATTGTGTTTCAGGATTCACTTCACCTTGTCGAGCAGGAGTTGCTTCTCGTCCGATTTGATTGAGTAAATATGCCAATGAAATGGCAGAACAAATAGAGTCTGAATCGGGCGTGGTGTGTCCACAAGTATAAATTGCCATATGTTTTCCTATAATTTTTTCGCCATTTTATCTAAAGTATAGTTAGGGAAGTTTTAAATATACTATTTAACAAAAATTATAAGGAGCAAAGATGAAACACCTTTACTTAATTCGTCATGCCAAATCATCTTGGAGCAATCCTTTGTTGGATGATTTTGAGCGTCCTTTAAACCAACGAGGAAAAAATGATGCCCCATTCATGGCAAAGGTATTACTCGAAAAACAGATTTTCCCTGATTTCATCCTTTCATCTCCTGCAAAACGTGCTAAAACTACAGCTGAAATCTTTGCTGAACAACTCAATTTTACAAACGATATTGCCTTTGAAAAAAGTTTGTATTTAACTTCAATGCAAACCCTACTGGATATTTTACATCGTATTCCCAATAGCTACAACACCGTTTTTTTATTTGGTCATAATCCCGAATTAACCCAATTTGCCAACGAACTTAACTCTACATATATTGACAATATACCCACGTGTGGAATTGTCGGATTTGAGTTTTGTATTCAAAGTTGGAACGAATTGTGCAAGCAAAATTCAACATTGACTTTATTTGAGTTTCCCAAAAAATATAAAGAATAAATGGTATAATCAATCACACAAAAGGAGTTTTCATGATACATAAAAATTTACAACAAGCCTTAATTGAACAATTAAACAAAGAGTTTCACTCAGCTTACATCTATTTGGGCATGAGTGCATACTGTTCCAAAGAGGGTTTTAATGGTGCTTCAAACTGGTTTTTGGTGCAATATCAAGAAGAAGTTGCCCACGGGATGAAACTGTTTAAGTACCTTGAAGACCAAAATGTAGAAATCACCCTGCCTGCAATTGAATCAGTAAGTGTTGAGTTTAGCTCTTTGTTAGACATTTTTGAAAAATCGTTGGCACATGAGCAGTACATGACGCAAAATCTTAATAATCTTTCTGATATTGCCATGAGAGAAAAAGACCATGCGACTTATAATTTGCTGCAATGGTATGTTACAGAACAAGTTGAAGAAGAATCAAATGTCAACGCCATTATTGACCACATCAAACTTGTAGGCGACAACGGCTATGGTTTATACACGATTGACAAAGAGTTAGCCACACGAGTTTTTGTCGATCCAACGACACCAGCATAAAAGCAACAAAGTCCTAAAAGTTAGGACTTTGTTTTACCAGTGTTGTTGCTAACCCTTGTTGTGGATTTTTAGGAATTAAAAAAGAAAGAATAAAAGAACATAATGCAATTAATGCTCCAATAATAAAAACCAATGAATTTGAATATAACCAAATAAGCCCCAATACCAATGGCAAAAATACTGCTGCAATATGATTGATTGTAAAACTTACCGCACTTGCTGTTGAGATATCTTTAGGATTGGCAATCTTTTGAAAATACGTTTTTAATGCTAAACTCATAGAAAATAACAGATGATCAATAAGATATAAGCCAAATGCAATATAGACATTATCTACAAAAGCATATGCTGTAAAAACAATAACTAGCCCAAAATATTCTAAACGAAGCGTTAAATGCTCACCAAACTTATGAATAAACCTTCCAATTTTAGGTGCAAAATAAATATTGATTAAGGCATTTAAAAAAAGAAGTATCACCATATTTTCAATATCGACACCAAATTTTTCCACCAATAAAAACCCTGCAAAAACTACAAAAATTTGCCGACGTGCTCCTGCAAGGAGTGTTAAAAGGTAAAATAACCAATACTCTTTTCGTAAATTTAATCTTTTTTCTTGAACCACATCTTCTTTAAAATTTTCAAAAAAAATCCAACACACTATTCCAAGAATGACCGTTATTCCACCAAAAATCAAATAAACATCTTTATAGGGTAACTCAAAATATTTCATCATCAAAAAAATTAATACAAATACCAATACACCAGTAAAAGACTTAACTGCTGTTATTCGTCCTAAGACAAGGGGTGCTCGATTTTTGTCCAACCATTGAAGAGAAAGAGATTGATTGAGTGTTTCTAAATAATGAAAACCAACGGACATAATAACTGTAGTCACATACAACCCAATAGCACTAGGAAAATAGCCTGTAAGTAATGTTCCAAATCCCAATAAAATCATTGAAAGATATACCAAACGTTGCTGTGCAATAAAGTATAATACCAAAACTACGGTAAAAGCCAAAAAACCTGGAATTTCACGTAAACTTTGTAAAATACCTATTTGACTTCCATTAAAAGAAGCAACTTCTACCACAAAATTATTTAATAAACTCATCCATGCAGAAAAAGAAAAAAGCATAGCAATTGACATTATATACAGTAATGCCTCTTTGGATTTGAAAAGATTTTTCATAGCACTAAAGAAATGATTAGTTTAATTGCAAGGAGAGATAAAAGAAGTTTAAGAATCAATTCAAACTTTTTACCATCTATTCTATTTCGTAGTTTAGTCCCTACAAAACTACCTAGAACTGCCCCAATAATCATAAAAATCAAAACTCCTATATAATCAAAAAACACAAACCCAAAATAGATAAATACAAACACCTTTAAAATATGAGTAATACTCATCAGTGCTGCACCCGTTGCTACAACTTTATCTTTGTCTTTAAAATCTTTTAACAGCAACGTCATGGTTAAAGGACCCGTTGCCCCTACAACTATGGAAAGACCCGTTTGAAAAAACCCTGCTAAAAAATAACTCTCATAGCGTTTGATTTTTTCATTGAATTTCTCACTCCACAATGAAAGCAAAATATACACCCCAATAAATAAAGGCACATACTCCAAGGAAATAAAACTTAAAATCGAAGCAAACAAAGCAATACCTAAAAAAGAGCCGATGAGGAATTTAGGTATGACTTGATATTGTACCTCTTTGTATCCAAAAAATGCTCGACTGACATTGCTGGACATTTGCGTTAAGCCATGCACAGGAATAAGTGCATTTAAGGGCAAAAAGGAAGGTAAAATGGCAATAAGCATCATGCCACCACCAATTCCAACCACTCCTGCAATGGTTGAAGTGATAAAAGCAATCAAAAACAGTGTCAATTCTAATAACATAATGGTTTTAAATCCTCAAATTAGTTTGCATATTATAACAAGTGTTTAATAATTCACAGTATAATTAACAAAAAGGAGTTTGCCATGCTTGCTACTTTATATTATGTCCATGACCCAATGTGTTCTTGGTGTTATGCGTTTAAACCCATACTTGATAGTATTAAAACAAAACTTAGTAAAGAAATCAACTTAGTGTATGTGTGTGGTGGTTTAGCCAAACATACCGATGAAGTAATGCCAAAAGATCAACAAGAAAAAATCAAATCCATCTGGAAACAAATTGAGCAAGAAATAGGCACAAAATTCAATTACGACTTTTGGGAGAAAAACACTCCACAAAGAGCCACCTATTTAGCCTGTCAAGCGCTGATTTTAGCACGACAAAATAACAAAGAAGAAGCGATGCTTGAAGCCATTCAAAAAGCCTATTATCAAAAAGCACTCAATCCTTCCAAAACAGAAGTCCTGGCCAAACTTGCCCACGAAATTGGTTTGGATAAAAAACATTTTGAAACGCATTTAAATACCCAAGAAACCCAACAATTGCTTGAAGGAGATTTGAATTTACGACGTAAACTGGGCGTAAGGGTTTTTCCTACTTTGCTTTTAAAATATAAAAAAGAGAGTTATCCTATTGGCATTAATTTTAATGACAGTGCTAAAATTGTTGAACAAATTGAAGATTTAAGTAAAAACACCTACTTCTAAAATCCTCGAAGCCAAGTAGGCGTAAGTACTCTTTCATCTTTAATGGCGTATTGCAACTCTTGAATCAAGCGAATCTTATCTTTGGGCAATGTTCCTGCTAACGCAAAAGCATTGGAAGCGTGGTTGGAGCGAAATATCACCGCATTATTAGGATGCAGATTTTCCAAAAAAAGCAACTGTTCTTCCAGCATCTCTTTGTCGTTTAGCCACTCAAAAGGTTCATCAAATTTTCTATAAAACACCTCTTCTTTGGTTTGTTGCAATCCTAATTGAAGGGTTGAAAGATATTGCAGTGTTGTTTCATTAACCAATTGAGCGGTTTTTAGTGCATGTTCACGTGAGTATTTCTTACCACCTACCCCTAAAATAACCGTAGCAGAGATTTTGATTCCTGCGCAAGATGCTTTGTTTAACGCTTCTTTCATTTTCTCAAAACTTGTTCCCTTTTGTATGCGCTTGAGCAACTCATTACTTGCCGTTTCAATACCAAAATAGATGAGTTTAAGCCCTGCTTTATAAAGTTCCTCCAACTCTTTTTGACTCTTTTGTTCCAAATTAATCACCGAAGCATATGAACTTATGCGTCTGAGTCGTTTAAACTTTTGGTGTAGATATGCCAATACTTTCAACAAATTCTCACTGTTCATGGCTAAAGCATCACCATCGGCTAAAAAAATTTTATGGGCGTTGGGATAATAACGCGCTAAAGCATCAATATCTTTGTAGATTTCATCCAAAGGTTTTTCTTCATAAACTTTGGTTTCATACATCGAACAAAACGTACACGCATTGTAACTGCACCCATGTGTGATTTGTAAAATAATATTGTCCGCCTCAGAAGGTGGTCGAAAAAGTGGTTGGCTGTAATGTATCATTAACTTTTCCTTGATATAATCCTAAATGCGTATATTAACTTTATTATAATAACAAAATACTATAATACACCATTATTTTAAAAGGATTTAAACCATCAATGAACAATATAGACTATTTTTTCAGCCGACTCATTCGATTTACCGTACTTTTTTTTATTTTATATCTTATTTTTACCAACTTTGGTATTTTTCTTATTGTGGTTATCACGCTTTTAATTTTAGGATATTTTTTTATTTATAAAAAAATTAAAAAACTCAAAGAGCAACAAGCCCATTTTCAATTTCATTTCAATGCCAAAGATTTTCAAAGCAGTGGTCAAGATTTCCGCGGATTTCGATTTGAAGATTTTGCTCATTTCCAAAATGGCAATTTTCAAGCTCCTCCACGACTTGATGAAGTTCAAAAAGCCAAAGAGTTTTTTGGTTTTTCTCATACCCCAAGTAAAGAAGAAATTAAAAAACGCTACAAAGAACTCGCACGACAATATCACCCTGATATTAACAACCAAGATGACACCAAAATGAAAGAACTCAATCACTACCGTGATGTTCTGATGCGATTGGTACAATAATCATACGCTTATGTTTATACACAAACTGTACTATTTTTTCTTTGCTTTGGTCATCGTATCGGTTTTTCTTTTAGCTTATAACTGGCATAAAGATTATGAATTTGATACCAATCCCCTCTCGCAAAAACTGGAAAAACAGATTTTTGAAAAAAAGCAACAAACACGACAACTGCTCAGAGCCAATTTTGGTTTTGATTTGGATGTGCCTTTGATTGTAAGTGAAAAATTGCCCAGTTCACTCTTTGGTGCGGCGGTGTTTACTCAAGATGAAAAAATTATCATTTATTTAAATAAAAAACGCTTCAAAGAGAGCAGTGATTATATGATTCATCATGTCATTCCCCATGAGTATGCTCATGCGGTTATGTTCTATTTAAAAGACTTTTCTAAAGAGCAAAGTGGTCACTCAAAGAAGTGGCAAAACATTTGTAAAAAGTTAAATGGAATTAAGTGCGATAGGTTTGTTGATAATCATGATATTATCATAGGAAAAACCTCTTTTTAAAAAGGTAAAAGAGACGAAAAAAGGGGAGAAGCCCGTTACTTCTCCCCTTTTAAATCATAAGTAACCACTTACTTATGTTATCACTGTGTAGTGAATATTTATCTTATGATTTTTGTTGTCTTAACAATACTAAAAATGTTCAATCCTCGTCATTAACACCTCCTATTGTTGGTTACCATAATTATAACATCTTTCCAGATTAACTCTTGCTTAATTTTAGGCTAAATTTTACAAATTAATTCTTTCAAAAAGAGTCGATTTAGAAAGCTAAAATTGGGTAAAATGGCGCGATGAATTTAGAAGAGAAACTCAAACAACTGCCTCAAAACTCTGGGGTGTATCAATACTTTGACAAAGAGGGACATTTGCTTTATGTGGGTAAAGCAAAAGTGCTTAAAAATCGTGTGAAATCCTATTTTAAATTTACTCCCACGGTTGCTCCTGCAGATAAACTCGGACCTCGTATTTATAAAATGATTTCAGAAGTGGTCAATGTGGATTGGATAGTCGTCCCCAATGAGCACGATGCGTTGATTTTAGAAAATTCACTTATTAAACAACTTAAACCCAAATACAATATTTTATTGCGTGACGATAAAACCTATCCTTATATTTATATCGATTTAAGCGAAGAGTTTCCTCGCTTAGAAATCACTCGAAAAGTACTAAAAGGCAACCAAATCAAATATTTTGGTCCTTACTCAAGTGGCGCTCGTGATATTTTAGACTCCATTTATGAAATTGTTCCGTTGGTTCAAAAAAAAGCGTGTATCAAAGGACAAGAGGCGTGTTTGTTTTATCAAATCAAAAAATGCTTAGCCCCTTGCGAAGGAAAAATCACGCAAGAAGCGTATAAAAAAATTGTCGATGAAGCCTTGGAGTATATTTATAACAAGTCCAAACTGATTGCCAAACTCAATGGCAAAATGCAAGAGTATTCAAACGATTTTCGCTTTGAAGAAGCAATGATTTTGCGTGAACGTATTAAGACCATTGAGAAATCTCAAATCAAAACAGGCATGGACTTAGCTACTAATGACAACCTTGATGTTTTTGCGATTGCTCAAAGTATGAAAAAAGCCGTCCTAGTACGAATGTTTATTCGAGAGGGGAAATTGGCTTCTTCCAATCATGATTTTATCAAACTGGACTTTTTTGAAGAGAACACTACCATGGATTTAGAAGAAGCTTATAAACGTGCCATTATTAACTACTACAATCAAGAAATCCCTCTTTTACCTAAAGAAGTTTTAGTCGCGTATGACATAGAAGAAAAAGAGGAATTGGAAAACTTTTTACACGATACGTTAGGAAAAAAAGTGCCTATAATCTTTCCTAAACTGGGGAAGAAAAAAGATTTGATTACCATTGCACTGAACAACTGCGAAGAACTTTTACGAATAGAACAGTCTAAAAACACCACCACCCTTTATGATGAACTGCAAAAACTTTTCTCACTGCAACGCGTTCCCAAACGCATAGAAACGTTTGATAACTCTCACATGATGGGACAAGCCACTGTCGGTGCTATGGTTGTATGGGAAGAGAAATTTATCAAAGCAGATTTTAGACACTATAACTTAGAAGCACTTGATGAGTACTCTCAAATGAAAGAGATGCTTATACGAAGAGTTGAAAGTTTTGAAAAAAATCCAGCACCAGACCTTTGGATATTAGACGGGGGTTTGACCTTATTAAAACTGGCATACGATATTATTGAGTCTGTAGGTGTAAATATAGACATCATTGCCATTGCCAAAGAAAAAATCGATGCCAAAGCTCATCGAGCCAAAGGTGCTGCCAAAGATATTTTACACTACAAAAGCGATGAAAAGTTCAAAGAGTTAAAATTAAGCAGCAGTGACCAGCGCCTTCACTTTGTACAACGTCAAAGAGATGAAGCCCATCGTTTTGTTATTAATTTTCATAAAAAACAAAAACGTAAAGAGGACAAACAAATCTCACTTTTACAACTGCACGGTATTGGGGAAGCAAAAGTTAAAAAACTGCTTTTATATTTTGGAACGTTTGATGCCATTAAAAAGGCAAATATTGAAACCCTCAAAGAGGTTTTAAACGAAAAAGATGCTATTGTTTTATTCAATCATTTTACATCATCATAACATTTGGAATAGCTTTGGCAAAAATAGTAATAAATAAATCACATCTTTTTCACAACTTAGAACAAATCGAAAAAAAAATTAACGACAAAAATAAAATCGCCGTAGTATTAAAAGACAATGCGTATGGACATGGGCTTGTAGAAATTGCACAATTGTGTCACGAATATGGAATCAAAAATGCGGTAGTGCGTACGTTTAAAGAGGCAGAATCAGTTGTGACTTTTTTCGACAATATCTTAATCTTAGCTGATACCCCTCCACATACTTATTCACATACTTTTCACATCGCTGTGAATTCACTTGAAGCACTCCAACACATACCAAAAAATTCTAAAATACAGCTGAAAGTAGACAGTGGAATGCACCGAAACGGTTTGTCACCAAATGAGCTAGAAGAGGCTTTTTTAGGGGCTTCTAGGCAAAATATAACGATTACAGGTATTTTCACACACTATCGAAGTGCCGATGAATTGGGCAGTGCTTATTTTTGGCAAAAAGAAAATTTTAAACACATAAAAGCAGAAGTCAAACGTCTATGTGAAAAACTTTTTTTACCTATTCCTCTCTTTCACAGTGCTAACTCTTCGGCTGTTTTTCGTGATAATTATTGCAGTGAAGATATGGTTCGAGTGGGTATTGCTCTTTATGGATATTTAGATACGGATCCTATATTTAATAATCCTCACTTAAAACCTGTTTTATCGTTATATGCCAACAAAATTTCCACTCGAACAGTTTCTAAAAATCAACGTATTGGCTATGGAGGAGCTGCAACAATACCTAAACAAATGCAAATATCAACGTATGATATTGGATACGGAGATGGTTTTTTACGTTTAAATGAACGCAAAAAATACCATACTCCTGATGGCTTTGAGGTATTGGGTCGTGTTTCTATGGATAATTTATCCCTCAATACCACTCAAGAAGAAGTTTGCTTATTTAATGATGTAACCCAATTAGCCCATATACACGATACGATTACGTATGAGATATTAACCTCACTTAAACCCACTATTAAAAGGATAATCATATGAAACTCTTATTGGCTTTATTGATTCTTTTTTCATCTTTATTTGCTTCGGATGATGTGTTTGAAAAATTTGAAAACTATGAAAAAAAAGATGAATACTTTGAAGCAGGTAAAGAGTACTATAAAAAACGAAATTATGCACTAGCTTTTGAGAACTTTGAAAAAGCAGCCCAGTTTGGCAACGATAAAGCTTTGTACAATTTAGGGATTTTATACAGCAATAAAAACTTCCACAGACAAGACCCTAAAAAAGCGTATGCGATTTTTGATCAACTGGCACAAAAAAATCATGCTCCTTCACAAAATCGCATGGGAATGTACTACTCTTTAGGTGTTGTTGTAGATAAAGACTATAAATTGGCCGTGGAATATTTCGAAAAAGCTTCTAAACAAGGATATGTTACAGCACAATGCAATTTAGCCATGATGTATGCTTCAGGAAAAGGAGTTTTCCCTAACTTTGGACGAGCCCACGTATTTGCAAAAACAGGAGTCGAACAAGGCAATCCCATTTGCAAAAAAGTGTGGGAGGATTATAATCTATCAAAATATCCAGAAGATAAAAGCTTTAAACTGAACTTTTACACTAAGCCCTAAGCCTCTTCTTCACCTAAAATATACGCTATTTTGTGGTGTTGTAAAAAGTCTTCAAACAGAGCAAAAAACTCATTGGTTTGCTCTTCACTCGATGATGCAATCGATAAAACCACCTCTCGTTTATCCCCTTTAATTTTAGGTAAAGAAGAGAGTTCTATATGAGAAGGAACTTTTTTCATGCAATCAATTAAACTGTTTTCTCCTGTGTATGCCGTAAGTGTTTTTCGAAACTGTTTGGTTTCATTTTTGACATAAAAAGTATTTAACGCTTGTAAAACCATCGCTTTTGACATAGAAGGAAAACCCGGAGTAAAGAAGTATCGATTCTCTAAGTAAAACCCTGGCACATTGTTGACGACATTATCAAGCAGTTTTGCACCCACAGGCAAATAAGACATCTCGATTCTGTGAGGATACGCTTCTTGCTCAAATTGTTGGATGATTAACTTTTTGGCAGTTTCATTGTAAGCCATTTTCCCCTTTGTAAAAGCAAGGGCTGCCACTTTTCTTGTATAATCATCGGGCGTTGCACCAATGCCTCCATAACAAAACATTACAGCATGAGGGTCTTGTTTAATCAAATTAAAAATATCTGCCATAAAAGCAGGATCATCTTTGATGACAAAACTGGCTTTTTGAACATACCCTCTTTTCAAAAGTTCACTGTTTAAAAATGCAAAATGGGCATCTTGACGACGCCCATTTAAAAGTTCTGTACCAATAATAACACTGTAAAAGTTTGGTGTTAAAATACCACTCACTTTTGACTTCTTACTCTTTACTTATTTTGAAATTCTTGATTGAATAAAATCATCCATTTCATCAACAATCTCTTCAATAGTTCTCTCACCATTGATTTTTTTCAAAATTCCTTTAGCACCATAAAAGGTTTGAATCTCTTCTAATGGCTCTAAAAATACGCTCATTCTGTTTTTAAATACTTGAACGTTATCATCAGCTCCTCGTGCACGTCCTAGTACTCTATCACATGCCACTTCTTCAGACACTTCTACTTCAATCACATTGATTAACTCAACTTCTGATTCATTGATTAAATATCGGTCAAGTTCCATCATTTGTTCACCACTTCTTGGATATCCATCAATTACTACGATGTTCGTTGGTGCATTTTTAATGGCATTAACAATGGTTTCAATTACAATATCAATAGGAACTAAATTTCCCTTACTTACATAAGAATCAATTAATTGTCCTCGTTCACTTCCACTGGCAACTTCTGCTCTGAACATATCACCTGTAGAGTAGTGAGTAATGCTTTCATGTCGTGCTGCGATTAGTTCTGCATCAGTCGTTTTACCGCTTCCTGGAGCTCCAATTATTAAAAAAAGTTTTTTCATAGTCCTACCTTATTATTTTTACTGTTAGGGCGCCACTAAAAATGAGAACAGAGATTCTATCTTGAGTGCCCTTTTCAAAAAGTGTCGTATTTTATCTAAATTCTACTTTCATAACTATTTTATGAATTAGCCATTGAAGTTGTCAAATTTCTTATTTTTATAAAAATCTTTTTTTATGACTATCTCTTTTTGTTTCTCTTTTCGTTTGGTATCTTTTTCTACAAAAATTTTTTTTCGTGTGATAGGGTCAAGTTCAGTGTAATACATCACAGCAGAATAGGTACTGGGTGTGGGAGTAAAAACTTGCGCTTGTTCGGGATTCATTTTAAGTTCATTGGTGGTAAAGTTTTTAAGTTCGTGCATATCTTTTTCTTCACATCCAGGATGAGCTGCAATTAAATAATAGGTCAAAAACTGATTTTTTCCTGCTTCTTTATTTAATCTGTCATAAAGCTTTTTAAAATCAACCAAAGATTGTTTGCCGGGTTTTCCCATGAGTTTTAAAACTCTATCAGAGGTGTGTTCGGGTGCTACTTTCATTTGTCCTGAGATATGATGATTGACCAACTCTTTTAAATACTCATAGCCATGCTTTTTATCTGAAGTAATAACATCATAACGAATCCCCGAAGCCACAAAGGCTTTTTTGACGCCAGGCACTTGTCGTATATCTTTTAAAAGTTTTAAATGACGGGAATGATCTACATGCATCACTTTACACAATCTATCATAATCCACACATCGCATATCTTCACACGTGCCTTTTTTCAGTTTTTTCCCACACTCATAACCATACATATTTGCAGTAGGTCCTCCCACATCAGAAATAATGCCTTTAAAATCTTTGTAGGTGGTAAACGCTTTGGCTTCATTTAAAATAGAAGTTTCACTTCGTGTACGAATGGTTCGTCCTTGATGTACTCCAATCGCACAAAAATTACATTCACCCCAACACCCATGGTGCGTTTGAATCGAAAATTTAATCGTTTCTAAACATTTCACTTTGCCTTGAGGTTGATGATAGGGGTGTAACTCTCTGGTGTGAGGCAAAGAAGCCACTTCATCCATCTCTTTTTCATCCAAATAATCACACGGTGGATTTTGAATTAAATAACGACTGTCTACAGCTTGACACAAGCCATTGGCAGAAATGGGGTCATTGTTTTGGTAAAAGGCATCAAACAGGTCAATGTATTTCTCTTTATTGTCCAAACACTCTTGGTGTGAAGGCAATTGGATGTACTCATATTTTGGCTCTTTAGCAATATAACACACACCTCTTATATCTAATGGACTGTTTCCATCTCGTAAAGCAGCACTGAACTCTTTAATGGCAATTTCACCCATACCATAAATCAAATAATCGGCTTTTGCATCAAATAAAATCGGTTTTCGCAAGCGATTTGACCAATAATCATAATGCGTCACACGCCGTAAACTCGCTTCAATTCCTCCTAAAACAATGGGTACAGTATTTTTAAAATGTTTTCGTATTAAGTTGGTGTAAACCAGTGTTGCTCGATCAGGGCGTTTATCGTTTTTTCCACCGGGAGTATAATCATCTGAATTTCTAAACTTTTTAGTGGCTGTGTAGTTTGAAACCATAGAATCAATGCTTCCACCACTCACTCCCCAATAAAGACGTGGTTCCCCTAATCGCATAATATCTTCAGTGTTAATATCAGGTTGCCCAATAATGCCTACTTTGTAGCCTTGCTTTTCCAACATTCTTCCCACCACTGCAACACCAATAAAAGGAGAATCAATATACGCATCGCCCGTAACTAAGATAACATCGCATTGAGTCCAGCCTAATTGTTTGAGTTCTTCTTGGGTTGTGGGTAAAAACATTATTTTCTTCTTTTTTTTAAGTGCTAGGTGTTAGGTACTAGAGGCTAAGTGTTAAGTGGTAAGAAAGAGAGAAACGACTCACCTCTTATCACTTACGATTTACTTGTTTAAGCGTCAGCTTGTTTTCGAATTCGAAGTGCCAACTCTTTTAATTGTTCATTATCAACCACGCTTGGGGCTTGAGTCATTAAACACTGTGCTTTTTGAGTTTTAGGGAACGCAATAACATCTCGAATTGAATCAACTTGAGCCAATAACATAATCATTCTGTCAAATCCAAGCGCAAATCCACCGTGTGGAGGTGCACCAAATTGTAAAGCATCCAGTAAGAAACCAAATTTTTCTTTGGCTTCTTCTTCTTTAATACCCATTAAACTGAACACTTCATTTTGAATGTGTTCTTTATGAATTCTGATACTTCCCCCACCAAGTTCCGTTCCATTTAATACAATGTCATAGGCAATGGATTCAATATCTTCAATGTTCTCTTTGTTTAAATCTTTTGGCATAGTAAAGGGATGGTGTAAGGCTTTAATTTTACCCTCTTCTACTTCAAACATAGGGAAATCAACAACCCATAAGAACTCAAATACATCTTTTTTAATTAAATCCATCTCTTTGGCTAAGAAAAGTCTGAATCGACCCATATAATCCCAAACCACTTTCTTATGACCTGCTCCAAAGAAAACGACATCCCCTACTTCTAGTTCAGTAACTTTTACGATTTCTTCTAAATCAGCATCAGAGAAAAATTTAGTCAATGGTCCTTTTAAACCATCTTCTTTCATTTGAAAATATCCTAAACCTTTGGCTCCAAATTTTCTTACATAATCTTCAAAACCTTTCATTTGTCGTTTTGAGAAAATGTTATCTCCATTGGTTACTTTGATTGCTTTAATTCTGTTATGCGCTCTGTCTTGTGCAATATCAGCAAAAATTTCATTGGTACTTCGTGCAAAAATATCAATAACATCCACTAAAGGCATACCAAATCGTAAATCGGGTTTATCACTTCCATATTGTTCCATGGCTTGGGCATATGTCATTCGAGGAAATGTTGTAGGGACGACTTTTCCACATGCTGTAAACGTATCGTGAATCAATTTTTCAGCGACTTTAATCACATCTTCTTGGGTACAAAAAGACATCTCAACATCGATTTGTGTAAATTCTGGTTGTCGATCTGCTCGTAAATCTTCATCTCTGAAACATTTTGCGATTTGGAAATATTTATCAAATCCTGCTACCATTAAAAGTTGTTTAAAAAGTTGTGGTGATTGAGGAAGTGCATAAAACTCACCGTTATGTACTCTTGATGGTACTAAATAATCTCTTGCACCTTCTGGAGTAGATTTTGTTAAAATGGGGGTTTCAACATCTAAAAATCCCAATTCATTTAGACAGTTTCTTACAGCGATATTGGCTGTACTTCTTAATTTAAAAATATCGTATGATTTTTTTGTTCGTAATTCTAAAAATCGGTTTTTTAATCGAATCTCTTCATTGACTTTCTCATCACCTAAATCAAAGGGCATAGGTTTTGAACGATTTTCAATAACCAATTTGCTTAAAACAATTTCAATTTTCCCAGTCACTAAGTTGGGGTTTTCTAATCCCTCACCTCTGGCTCGAACAACTCCTGTTGCAATAAGGACAAATTCGTCTCTGACTTTTTCTGCTGTTTCAAGCGCATCTTTATTATCTTGTGGATCAGCAACAAGTTGAACAATGCCACCTTTATCTCTTAAATCTATAAATATAATTCCACCATGGTCTCGTCTGCTGTTGACCCAACCAGCTACAGTTACAGTTTCACCTATATTTTTTTCAGTTACATCCGTACAATAATGAGTTCTCAATTTTAGCTCCGTGTTTTCAAATATTGGCGATTATATCTAAAAAAAACTTAGAGTTATCCTTGTGTTTAGTTGGTGTGTTTTCGAAATCCATACGCGGTATTTTTATAAATTGTTGTGCGATATTGGACTTGATTATTGATAATAGGATTATAGATAAATGGATTTTTTTTAAGCAAATAGTTTATCCCAATTAAGGTTGAGTAATTTACCCAATTATACACAATATCAGCATCAAGCAATGCGGCTGTCTCTTCAATTTTAAAATCAACACTTTCAATAGAATTAGCAATTAAAAAGTTTTTTCGATCCAAATATTGGGTCAATGAGATAATCAAAGGCGTGTAATTGAGTTGTGTCGATAAAATTACAGCAGGTTCTGTTTCATAGGCTCGTAATTGTGATAATAAAATAGAGGTTTTTATAATTGAAGTATTCATAAACAAGGTTGAATTGGTTAAATTTTTATTCGTAACGATATGCTTATAATTGTTTTTATCCAAATCAATAATGGTATCCAAATAGAGTTTTGAACTCTTTTCTAAAATCATCGTTCTAAGCCGGTTTCCTAAAGGTGTTTGGGTAGAAAAAACCGCCTCTTTGCCATTAGAAAAAGAGAACAAAGTCTCAATTTGTTGTTCATAATCAATTCCACCATACACAATATTGTTCAATGTCGATGCACTGTTTTTTTTATGAACTAAAGGAACAAAAAAAGTAAACTCTTTGGCTTTATCCATATTTTCAAGGAAAGACAATCCTTCGTTGGTTGTAAGCAGTAAAATATTTTTGTATTTTTTTTCATACAGTTCATTTAAGGCATTTTCAATGCTTTCATAACTTTCGTCATAAATATCAATGACTTCTAAATTGAATTCGATTTCATCTAAAAAAAGTTGAGATAAAACCGTATTGATTGTTCCATTCGCATATTTTCCCACCACTTTAGAAGGAAAGATTATGGCTATTTTATTTTTTAATTCGCTTTGGAAAAAATGATCTTCTTTGGGTTTAAAGACCTCTTCATACGAAGGGGTTACCTCTTTTTGCATGGGTTTTTCAAACACTTCTTGAGAGCTTTTGTAAGTAACATCTTTTTGAGAACATCCAATAAAAATAAAAGCAACCAAAAGTAGTATATAGTTTTTCACATCTGCTCCAATAATGATTTGATTTTTAACATATCTGCAAAAGCTTCTTTTTTTGAGGAAGGATTTCGCAACAAATAATTGGGATGATAAATGGGCATAATATCAACGCCATTGTATTTAAGAATTTTACCACGAATTTGTTCAAGATTGGTTTTATCTTGAGTTAAACTTCGGTAACAATTCTCCCCTAATGCTACAATAAGTTTGGGATTGACCAACTTTATTTGCTGATCTAAATAGGGTTTACAACTGCTTATTTCACAAGCTGTGGGTTCTTTTTTAAGTGTTGTTTTACATTTAATAATATGGGCAAAATAAAACTCATTGTGTGGAACATTTAACACCTTTTCAATCATAGCAATCAACAATTCTCCACTTTTTCCCAAAACCAAACGATTCTGTTCATCACTGATAATCGATGGCGTTTCATCAATAAACATAATATTGGCATGGCAATTTCCTTGTGAAAAATCGGTTTGTTTTTTCAATTTTGAGAATTCACATAAATTACAGTTTTCCACAAGAATTTTTAATTGCTCTAAATCGTTGGGAAGTTCAAAATGATTTGTAACACAACGGTTGATATCAAAAGGGGAAGAATATGTGTACCCTATGGTCTTCAACAGTTCAAAATGTTCCAAAAGTTTATATTGTATCTGTTTTGTCATAGAAGGATTGTACAAAAAAAGTCCTTGAAAACTTATTTGTTCCAATATTTTATACATTTTATAATTTTAACTTGACTTTTGTTCCAATATTTTGTACAATTTGATAAGTTTTTTAAAAGGTATTTTTATGGTATATCCCAGTCTAAGAAAGTTACAAACCGATTTAGAGGTGAATAAAACTACGCTGCATAATTGGAAGAAATCACGCCCAAAGTTGTTTGAATTTATTATAGAGTCATACAAAGACAGAGAGTTATTAAAACAGAATTTAAAAGCCATGTATGAACAAAAAAAGCTTTTAGAAGAAGAGATTGGTTTGAATGCAAAACGAATACGATAGTATTTAGATTTATGGAACTTATATTAATCTGTTATTTTTTTTAAAATGCGCGAAGACAGGTTTTTATAGGTTTCATAGATGTAAATAATACTTTACATCTATGAAATTAGAAATTATTTGTAATATAATTCAATGGCTGAAGAGAGGTTAAAAGCAAACATTTCGATGAGTTGTACATCATTTTGAGACAGATTTTTATTGCAACTTAAATAGATAATATTTTCATTGCCACTTTCATCTTCATAGTAATTCACCATTCCCGCATCAAACTGCAAACTGCTTTTTAGTTTAATGGCTTTTTCAATTTGTTCAGCAACTTCGGGTTCTTTTAAGGAAAACTCTTCATAGCTAATACCTTCTAATTTTTTTGTAGCGGCTAAAATCATTTTCTCTTTTTTAATGATTTCAATAACTAAAGCTTCAAAGTTTTGGCATCGTCCTTGTGAGTTTTCTGTAATGGTTTCCAAAAGTTTATTTAAAGCATTTTGTGCAAAATCAAACACCATTTTGTTCTCTTTAGGAGTTTCAATAGCAACTTTTTGACTCTCTAGCTCTTTTAAGTCTTTATAATTTCTAAGTGAAGTAATAACCGTAGTATAGAGTTTTTGTGCGGTTAATTCAGTTTTTTCTTTATAATCATTGATATCATATTGATCAATTACCTCTTTTTCAGGAGCGTAACCGGGTTGTCCTGTTCGCAAAACGATTCGTACAAATTTGTTGTTCAGTTCATTTCGTACATAATCCACAAACTCTAAACCTGCGTTGTCATTTTCCATTACAACATCCAGTAAAATTAAGGCAATATCACTTTGAGCTTCCATGATTTCACGCGCTTGTGTTCCTGAATAAGCACTGATAAACTCTAATTTCTTATTGTCAAACGTAATTCCATTTAAAACGGTATTTGTGATCGTGTGAACACTTTGTTCATCATCAACAATTAAGACTTTCCAAACCTCTTTTTGTGCCTGTTCGGTTTTACTTTTATTTGCAAACTTCATTGGGCTTTTCATGCTCATAGACTCTTCCTTTTATTATATTTCAAAACAATCATCAAACATAATCTTCTCACGACCTGCTTTTTTTGCTTTATACATTAAGTCATCAGCATTATTAACAGCCGTATGATAACAATCATATTTTTCACGATAGGCAACCCCTGCAGAAAATGTGATTTTAAATTTTAAATCTTTGTAGATAAAATTATTCTCTTCAATTATTTTCTTAATACGATACGCGTATTTCTTAACTTCTTCAATGTCATCGTAAATAATAATCGAAACAAACTCTTCTCCGCCGTAGCGCACAATTATATCACCTTCTCGGGTTAATGCATTCAATAAATTGGCAAAAGTTTTTAAAATGGTATCACCACACTCATGTCCATGATTATCATTAATGATTTTGAAATTATCAATATCAATAAAAATAATGGCATATTTGTTGTTAAAAATTTGATATTGATTTTCTAATTTTTCAATCTCAACGTCATACGCACGTCGATTTAAAACCCCCGTTAAAAAATCAATATTGTTTTGCTTTTTAACATTGTGTAAATCTTGTTGAAGTCTTTCAATATGGTCTTGCATCGTAGCAAATTTGGATTGATTTTCAATAAGCTCTTCTTGTGAAGATTTCAAATTGTGTCCCAATTCATAAATGGTGTCTATAAGTTTATTTTGCAGCAGCAAAAGCTCACGTCGTGAAGTTGATGAAAGTTCCAATTCATCGAGCTCTTTTTTAATTTTATTAATCTCTTGAAGAGAGTTACCACTTTGAATTAAAGAACGGTCAAAATACTTTGCCATAAGCTGCGTCAATTTAACAATATCCGACGTTTTATCTTTGATGACTTGTCGATCTTGTTCAATTCGCTCTTTAGATATCATCTTTAATTTATCAATGGTTCGTTTTTCAAGAATATCATCAGGAGAATCTTTAATTTGATTCACAATTTTTTTGATTTTTTCATCGATTTTATGGTCAATTGAGGGAGAAATTAACTCTTCTAAACTGCTGACGAAATAGTCTAAATTAGACAATTTTTTTACCTTACTTAATTTGATAAGCTCTTTGGTCAGTTCATAATAGGTATCAATTTTTTTATTTTTTATATGATGTGCGGTAAAAACTTCACTGGAAAGAGTATCAAGCTCTTTTAATTCTCCAATTTTATCACGCCACTTAGATGCTTGTCGGCTAAACTCTTTAGCATAGTGATTAGGAGTTGCGCTGATATTTTGTTTTTGTAATGTTCTTAATGTTGCTTTAACAATATCAAGTAAGTTCTCTATTTTCATTGATCTACTCTTATTTTATGAATAGAACGATTTTGCCCAAATAAGTTTTAATAAACAATAAAAACAATTTATAAAAGAATTATAAATTGTTTTTTTGTTTCTATTTATACCTGTGAGTAATTCTACCCTTGTCTAAAGAGTAAGGTGTAATTTCTACTTTTACTTTATCACTGGGTAAGATTTTAATGTAGTGCATTCTCATCTTTCCAGAAATATGACATAAAACTACATGACCATTATCTAATTCAACTCTAAACATTGCATTAGGTAAGGCCTCTATAACTTTACCGTCAATTACAATTACATCATCTTTTGCCACATTTTTTCCTTTAATTTACTTCCGTTAAAATTACTGCTTTTCCGTTGATAACAGCAACTGTATGTTCATAATGACTTGTTCTTAAACCATCTTTTGAGACAACATCCCAATCATTGTCTAAGATAACTGGTTCTTGATCTTTTTGACATATCATAGGTTCTAAACAAAAAACCATTCCATTTTTAATTTTTGGACCTGCTTTTACATTTGGAGTTTCTAAATAGTTTGGGATTTCAGGTTCACAGTGAGGTTTTCGTCCAATTCCATGTCCACAAAATCGAATAAGTGGCACATATCCTCTGGCTCGTATAAAATTCTCTATGGCTTTAGAGAGTTCTTTAAATCGCATTCCCTCTTTAATAATACCAATAGCATAATATAAAGCATCTTTTGAACAGGCAATTAATGCTTCATCCTCTTTTGAGATTTGTCCAATGGGCATTGTAATTGCCGCATCACCATACCAACCATCTATTTCACTTCCTATATCAATGCCTAAAATATCACCCTCTTTTAACACTGTATCACTTGGAATTCCGTGGATAATAACTTCATTTAAAGATGTGCAAATTGCATTTGGAAAGCCATATAAACCTTTAAAAGATGGTCTTGCCCCTAAAGATTGTAAAAAGTCTTCACCCATTTTATCGACTTCAAGTAAAGTCATTCCGGATTTGACATTTTGTTGTAAGTAGTGTAGTGTCTTCGCAACAGCTTGTCCCGCTGTGCGAAGCTTTTCTATTTCATCTGTTTTTCTTAATGGAATTGCCATAAGTTTTACAAACCAACTGCACTTAATGTATCATATTTATTCATATACTGTTGTGCTTCAATTTTTCTCATGGTATCAATTGCAACTTGTACAACGATTAAAACGGCTACCCCACCAAAATAAAATGGAACGCCCATGGCTTTTACAATTAACCAAGGAACCGTTGAAATGGCTGCTAAGTAAAGAGCTCCCCAAAAAGTGAGTCGCCCAGCAATATCATTTAAAAATTCAGCCGTGCTTCCGCCTGGTCTGACACCAGGAATAAATCCACCTTGTTTTTTCAAGTTCTCTGAAATATCTTTTGCATTAAATGTAATGGATGCATAAAAGAATGCAAAAAAGACGACAAATAAGAACATAAAAATATTAAAGGTATACGAACTTGGATTTAAAAAGTCTGCAATAGCCACTAAAATTTTGTTTTGACTTCCTTGCAAAATTGTTGCTGGAAACATTAAAATCGCACTGGCAAAAATGGCAGGAATAACTCCTGAAAGGTTCACTTTGATTGGAATATAATTCATCACACGTTTGTTTTGATTTTGCATCATTACTTTTCGTGAATATGAAACAGGAACTCTTCGCTCCCCTAATTCAACGTAAATAATCGCCCCAACTGTTCCTAAAATAACAATTAAAATACCAATAACAACCAAGAAACTCATTTGTCCATTGTTCACTAAATCAATGGTTCCACCAATGGCACTTGGAATAGCTGAAACAATACCTGCAAAAATAATCAATGAAATACCGTTTCCAATCCCTTTTTGTGTGATTTGTTCACCAATCCACATTAAAAGCATGGTTCCTGTTAACATAGAAATTGCTGATACTGCAACAAAGGTATTCATATCAATTGAAATGGCACCTTGTCCACTTTGTCCTGTTAAAGAGTTTAAACCCATTGAAACACCCACGGCTTGAATGAGGGTAATAACAACAGTTGTATATCGGATGATTTGCATATATTTTTGCATCCCATCTCTCTCTTTTTTCATTTTACCAAGACCTGGGAAAGTTGCAGCTAGAAGTTCCATAATAATAGAAGCAGTAATGTAAGGCATAATACCTAATGAGATAATACTTAATCTTTCGATTGCATTTCCACTAAACATATTGACAAGACCTAATGCATTGTTTGCATTTGAATCAAAAAACTCTTTCACGACGTCAATATTCACTCCAGGAACTGGCACATATGCCAGTAACCTGTAGAGAAAAATAAAGCCTAACGTAATAAGAATCTTATTTATTAGATCTTTACTCATCTTAGTTTCCAGTAGTTGTTATGTTTTCGTCTTTAATTTTAGAAGCTAAATCTTTTGCAGCTGCACCAATTAATTTAACTTTTACAACTGATTTAGATAATTTATACACTGATTTAATAGAATCTAATGTGATTTCATTAAGTTCAGCGACTTGTTTAACTTTATCAACATTAATAGAGTACGGTTTAACTACTCTAGAAAAGAAACCAACTTTTGGAAGTCTTCTGTGAAGGGGTTGTTGACCACCTTCAAATCCTCTTTTGATTTTATAACCAGATCGTGCTTTTTGACCCTTGTTACCTTTTCCTGCAGTTTTACCTGTACCACTACCTTGACCTCGACCAATTCTTTTGGTGTTTTTTGTACTACCAATTGCCGGTTGTAAGTTTTCTAATGTCATACGTCTATCCTTTAATTCTTGCTAATGCTTCAACAGTAGCTTGTACAAGGTTATTTGGATTGTTTGAACCAAGTGATTTTGCAATAATATCTTTAACCCCAGAAAGCTCAAGAACAGGTCTTGCAGCTCCTCCAGCGATTAGCCCAGTACCCTCAGATGCTGGTTTAAGTAAGATTCTACTTGCATTGTATTTGTGTTCAATATCGTGTGCAATGGTGGTACCTTTGATTGAAACAGACACCAAGCTTTTAAATGCGTCATCCAATGCTTTTTTAATCGCATCTGGAACTTCTTTTGCTTTACCTGTACCAAATCCAACAGTACCGTTTTTGTCACCAACAACAACTAAAGCTGTAAATCTGAATCTTCGTCCACCTTTAACAACTTTTGTAACTCTTCCGATTTTAACGATTGCTTCTTGAAAGTCTTCTCTATTTACTGCCATCATTAACCCTTATAATTTGATACCGTTATCTCTTAGTGCGTCAGCGAATGCTGCAACTACACCATGATAAAGGTAACCGTTTTTATCAAATACAACTTTTTCAATTTTTGCGGCTTTTAAGCTTTCAGCAAAAGCAGCTCCCACTTTAGTTGCATTCTCTTTACTTACATTTAAATTTAAAGCTTTTGAGTTTACAGATGCTAAAGTAACACCTTCTACATCATTGATTGCTTGTGCACTTAAATACCTATTAGATTTGAAAATTGTAACTCTTGGCATTTCAGACGTACCAGAAATTTTTCCTCTAACTCTTTTTTTTCTTTTAATTCTTAATGAATTTTTCTTTGCTAAATCTTTTGCTCTACTCATTACTTACACCTTACTTTTTAGCGGTTTTTCCGGCTTTTCTGATGATAACTTCATCAGTATATTTAACACCTTTACCTTTGTAAGGTTCTGGTTTTCTAAAGCCTCTAATGATTGCAGCAGTTTGACCAACTTGTTGTTTATCTGCACCTGTTACACTGATAATGTTTTTTTCTACGGCAATTTCAATTCCTGCAGGAATTTCAAAATTAATAGGGTGAGAGTAACCAAGTTGTAACTCTAAAACATTTCCTTTTACAGCAGCTCTGTAACCAACACCGTTGATTTCTAAAGATTTTTTAAACCCTTGATCTAAACCAAAAATTGCATTGTTAGTTAACGCTCTGTATGTTCCCCAGAATGCTGAAGATTCTTTATCTTCACCTTTTCTAGTAAATACAACATTTCCATCAACAACTTCAACATCAACTCTACCGTGTGTTGGGATTGTTGCAGATTTGTTCCCTTTTTTTACTGTGATAGTTGTTCCATCAACTGTTACTTCGATTCCTTTTGGAATAGCTACTGGTTGTTTTCCAATTCTAGACATTACTAACTCCTACCATACAGTACATAAAACTTCGCCACCAACATTAGCAGCATAAGCTTCATCATTTGAAATAACACCTTTATTGGTGCTTACTACGATTGTACCGTATCCATTTTTAAAAGATTTTAACTCAGAAGCGTTTTTATAAACTCGTCTTCCTGGTGTTGAAATTCTTTTAATTTCATTAATAACTGATTTCTCTTTGTCATCATACTTCAAGGTTACTTGAATCGTTTTTTTGTTGTTTTTTTCTTCAATAACTTTGAAGCCACTGATATACTCTTTTTTTTCTAAAACTGTAAGTACACCAACAACTGTGTTAGAATGTAATAATGTTGCAACTTCTAATTTTCGAAGTGCAGCATTTCTAATTCTAGTCAAAGCATCTGCGATTATATCATTCATCATAGCTTTTTATCTCCTACCAACTAGCTTTTCTAACACCAGGTAATAAACCTTCGTTAGCCATTTTTCTTAAACACACTCTACAAAGACCAAAATCTCTGTAAACTGAGTGTGGTCGACCACAAACTGAACATCTTGTATACGCTCTTGTAGAGAACTTTGGAGTTCTCTGTTGCTTAGCAATCATAGATTTCTTTGCCATTACACTCTTCCTTTTGTAAATGGAATTCCAACAAGCTCAAGTAATCTGAATGCTTCTTTATCAGAGTCTGTACTTGTAGTAATTGAAATATTCATACCGTGTGTTTTGATAATGTCATCATACACAACTTCTGGAAACATTAATTGCTCATCAAGACCAAAGTTAAAGTTTCCTCTACCGTCAAAACCATTTTTGTTAAGACCACTGAAGTCTTTTACTCTTGGAAGTGCGATTGAACAAAGTTTATCTACAAAGTTATACATTTGCTCACCTCTTAGTGTTACTTTAACACCTACAGGCATACCTTCTCTTACTTTAAATCCAGCAACTGATTTTTTAGCAATAATTTGAATTGCTTTTTGTCCTGCAATTAAAGAGATAGTATCTTGAATATTTTGCATCAATTTACTGTCTTTCATCGCTTCACCCGCACCAACAGAGATAACCACTTTTTCTAACTTAGCAGTTAACATTTTGTTTTTTGGGAATTCCGCTTCTAAAGCAGGTTTAATCTCTGCTTTATATCTTTCGTATAGTCTAGCTGCCATCTTATTCACCTTCTACTTTTGCTACATTTGAGATATCAATTGGCATCTCTTTGTTTACAAAACCACCATTTGGGTTTTTGTCTTGATCAGGTTTAACCGTTTTTTTAGCAACTTTACACCCTGAAACAATAACTTTACCTTTTGAAGGAAGTACAGCTAAAACCTCTCCAGTTTTACCTTTATCGTCACCTGTGATAATTTTTACAGTATCACCTTTTTTAATTTTATATTTAATTGCCATAATTATAATACCTCCGGAGCAAGTGAAACAATTTTCATGAAGTTTTTATATCGAACTTCTCTTGCCACAGGTCCAAAAATCCGTGTTCCTACTGGTTCTCTTTTTGCATCAAGAATAACCGCTGCGTTATCATCAAATCGGATTAAAGAACCATTTTCTCTGTGGATTTCTTTATGAGTTCGAACAACTACAGCTTTAACAACTTGACCTTTTTTGATTTTACCTGTTGGAATCGCTTTTTTAACTGAAGCAACAATAACATCACCAACTGATGCGTATCTTCTTTTAGATCCACCAAGTACTTTAATACACATGATCTCTTTTGCACCAGTGTTATCAGCTACATTTAATCTTGTAAAACTTTGAATCATTATTTAACTCCTGTAGCTACAATTGTCTTTAATCTAAAAGATTTAGTTTTAGAAAGAGGTCGACACTCAATAGCAACAACCGTATCACCTTCATTTAATTCATTTTTTTCATCATGAACTAAATATTTTTTAAATCTTTTTACAGTCTTATGGTATTTTGGGTGTAAAACTTGTCGTGTTACTAAAACTGAAACTGTTTTATCACCTGATCTTTTTACCACTACACCTTGAATCTCTCTTTTATGCGTACTCATATCTTAGATCCTTAGTTAGCTTTTGCTGCAGTAATAGCTGTTTGAATTCTTGCGATATCTTTTTTTACCACGTTTAATTCAGATGTATTTGTCAACTGCATAGTTTTTAGCTTAGCTTTTAATTCAAAAAGAAGCACCTTTTTCTCTTTTAACAACTCATTTAGCTCTTGTAAGCTTTTTGTATTAATATCAGTATATTTCATTTTCACTATCTTTTGTTACAATTTTAGTTTTAAATGGAAGTTTGTGCATAGCAAGTGTTAATGCTTCTCGTGAAAGCTCTTCACCAACACCAGCCATCTCAAAACAAATTCGCCCTGGCTTGATATTCATAACCCATTTATCAACTCCACCTTTACCTTTACCCATTCTTGTTTCTAATGGTTTAGCAGTAAGTGGTTTATCTGGGAACACCATAATCCAAACTTTCGCTTGTCTTTTAACTTTTCTAGTCATTGCAACCCTTGCGGCTTCAATTTGTCTAGAATCGATTCTTCCGTGTTCTAAAGCTTTAATTCCAAAATCCCCGTATGCAAGAGAGTTTCCGCTTGACGCTTTCCCTCTGTTTCTACCCTTCATTTGTTTTCTGTATTTCGTTCTTTTAGGCATTAACATAATTATTTACCTCTTTTCTTTGTAGGTCTTCTTTTTGGTTTAGCAGCTTCAGCTTTCTCAGTTGGAATACCTTTAGAAAGTACTTCACCTTTGAAAATCCAAACTTTAATCCCAATACAACCGTAAGTAGTATGAGCTTCAGCAAAACCGTAATCGATTCTTGCTCTTAATGTATGTAAAGGAACTCTACCTTCTAAGTACCACTCAGTTCGTGCCATTTCAGCCCCACCAAGTCGTCCAGAAACAGAAACCTTAATACCTTTTGCTCCACCTTTAAGTGCATTTTGCATAACTCTTTTCATCGCTCTTCTAAACGCAACTCGTCTTTCAAGTTGTTGAGCAACATTTTCAGCAGATAATTGACCAGATAATTGTGGTTTTCTCTCTTCTTTAATGTTTACTGCAACTTCTTTACCCACTAATTTAGTTAAAGAGTCTTTCAGTTTTTCAACGTCTGCACCTTTTTTACCGATAATAATACCCGGTCGAGCAGCCACAACAGTGATTCTAACTTTTTTAGCCGTTCTTTCAATTAAAGTTTGTGCAATTCCTGCATAATATAACTCTTTTTTAACGAACTTTCTAATTTTGTCGTCTTCAGCAACGTTTGCAGGCATTTTGTTGAAGTTAGGAAACCATCGTGATTCCCAGTTTCTGTTGATACCTAATCGTAAACCTATTGGATTAACTTTTTGACCCATTACTTATCTCCTTTAGATGCTGCTGCAACTTCAATCATAATGTGTGCTGTAGGTTTGTGCTTTGGTGAAGCTGAACCTCTAGCTCTTGGAGTAAATCTTTTAAGAACTGGTCCTTTATCTACTCTTGCACTAGTAATAATAGCGTCTTGAGGCTCTAAACCTGCATTGGCTACAGCTGATACGATAACTTTTGAGATAATCCCAGCAGCTTTGTTTGGAGTGAATTCTAAAGATGCAATAGCATACTCAGCGTTCATACCTTGAACTTCTCTAGCAATCAATCTTGCTTTAATTGGAGAAAGTCTAATAAATCTTAATATTGCTCTACCCATCTTATCCTACCTTCTTCTGAACAGAACCTTTGTGTCCCTTAAAAGTTCTAGTTGGTGCGAATTCACCTAATTTGTATCCAACGTGGTTTTCTGTAATGTTTACAGGAACAAAATTTCTACCATTATGAACATTAAAAGTTAATCCGATCATATCTGGTAATACAGTAGATCTTCTTGACCAAGTTTTAATTGGTTTTTTATCATTAGCTTCGTTAGCTTTGATAACTTTTTTCATTAGGTGGTTGTCTACGAATGGACCTTTTTTTATTGATCTTGCCATCTTAAACCCTTACTTCTTTCTTCTTGAAATGATTAATTTGTCACTAGCTTTTTTCTTTCTAGTTTTATAACCTTTAGTTGGCATACCCCATGGAGTAACGGGATGTCGTCCTGAGTTAGTTTTACCTTCACCACCACCGTGTGGGTGATCGATTGGGTTCATTGCACTACCTCGTGTTTGTGGTCGAATACCAAGATGTCTTGTTCTACCCGCTTTACCGATTACCATGTTAGAGAAATCTTCATTTCCTACCACACCAACTGTTGCCATACAAACACCAAGGATTTTTCTCATTTCACCTGAAGGAAGTCTCATAATTACATATTTGTCTTCTCTACCCATGATTTGAGCATATCCACCAGCACTTCTGGCAATTTGTCCACCTTTACCTGGTTTCATTTCAATGTTGTGAACCATAGTACCTACAGGGATACTAATCAGTCTCATTGCATTTCCTGGTAAAATATCAAGTCCTGACTCTGCAGCACAAACTTTATCACCCACTTTTAAACCAGACGGTTGTAAAATATATCTTTTGTCACCATCTAAATACGTAACTAAACAGATTCTACAGTTTCTGTATGGGTCGTATTCAATTGTTGAAACAGTACCCTCAACACCATATTTATTTCGTTTGAAATCAATAATTCTATATAACTTTTTAGCACCTGCTTCTTTGTGTCTAGAAGTAATTCTACCGTTATTATTTCTACCCGCTGCTGCTTTAACTCTTACAAGTAAGCTTCTTACTGTTGGTTTAGAAGTAATATCAGAAGTATCCATAACAGACATGAATCTTCTAGCAGGAGTTATTGGTCTAAATTTTTTAATTGCCATTCTTTACTCCTTAAGCTGAAAGGTTCGCTATTTCAGCGCCCTCTGGTAATGTTACATAAAACTTTTTAAAATCAGCTCGTTTTCCAGGCTTACCTTTAAATCGTTTCACTTTACCACTTTGTCTTAAAGAATTTACTTTTGATGGAGTAACACCAAAATACTCTTTAAACACATCTTTCAAACTGTTTTTAGTCATTCTTGGACTCGTTTGAACCACAATAACTCCACTCTCTTGAAGCTCAATTGTTTTTTCTGTATATAATATTGCTTTAATATCTGTAATATCAGCCATTTTTACGCCTCTTTAGTTAATGCATCAAGCACAGATTTTTCAATAAGTACTGAATGATATGAAGAAATTAAGTAAGCATTAACCTCTTGTTTTTCTATCATATAACAATTTTTCTTGTTTCTAAACGCAAGATATGTTTTTTCATCAATTGAATCAACAATGATTAACGTATCTCTTTTGTTTATTGTATTTAAAATTGCAACTGCATCTTTTGTTTTACCCGATTCAACTTTAATTGAATCAACTACAAAAAGTGAACCATTGTTTGCTTGAGCATTTAAAGCATACGATAATGCTAATGCTTTTTGCTTTTTATTGACTTTTTGAATGTAATTTCTTTTTGTTGGTCCAAATGCTTGTCCACCGCCAACAAATAATGGTGATCGTTTTGATCCCCATCTGGCTCCACCAGAACCTTTTTGAGCTTTAGGTTTTTTACCACCACCGCTTACTTCAGATCTATTTTTAGCTCTTGCAGTATTCGCTCTTAGTGTCGATAAATATGATTTTACATATAAATATAAGTTGTGAGAGTTAATCTCATCATAACTCGCTGGTAATGCAATTTCACCGCTGTTTTCAAATTTTTCGTTTAATACTACTGCTTTACTCATTTAGCAACCTTTACTTTTCCTAATGCACCGTTTGGTCCAGAAACAGAACCTTTTAATACTAAAATTCCCGTTTCAGCATCAAATGAAACTACTTCATTTTTAACCGATACATTTGTGTTTCCGTATTGTCCTGGCATTTTTTTACCTGGTTGAACTCGACCTGGCCATTCACAGTTACCAATAGAACCTACTCGTTTACCCATTCTGTGACCATGAGATGCTCTACCACCTGCAAAATTCCATCGTTTTACTGCACCTGTAAACCCTCTACCTTTTGTTTTAAAAGTTGCTTTTAAAACTTGTGCTTGGGCTAAACCTGATACATCTAAGTCTCCCGCTTCAGCATTTGCGACTTCAATTGTTGCAAATCTGTTAAACTCTTTACTTAAATTAAACTTTTTTTGTTGACCTTCAACAGCTTTGTTGATTCTTTTACCGTTGCTGTAAGCAACAATAGCTTTACCGTTTTCAGTGATCTCACATACTTTCGTATCAAGAACTTTTAAAAGTGTAACAGGAACACTTGGTACTGAAACAGTTCTGCTCATACCGATTTTTTCAACTATGAATTCCATCTATATTACCTTTCTTTTTATTCTTGACCCATTGATCTAACTTCTACATCTACTTCTGGAGCCAAGTCTAACTTCATTAATGAATCGACTGTCTCAGGAGTTGCAGAAATAATATCAATCATTCTGTTGTGAACTCGGATTTCAAATTGCTCTCTTGAATCTTTGTTTACATGAGGACCTTTAAGAACAGTATATCTTCTGATTTTTGTTGGTAAAGGGATTGGACCTCTCAACTCAGCACCTGTTCTTTTAACAGCTTCAACAATTGAAGCAACACTTCTGTCTAAAACTCTGTGATCATAAGCTTTTAGCTTTAATCTAATTTTTTCCATTTTTTTCCTTTAAAGAACTCGTTAAATGTACGACATTACGCACTCTAACCATTTTTATGGTCGCGGATTATAACCTTTTTTGTATTAAATGTCAAGAGTTATGGGCTTTGGCTTTATAAATTATTTATTTTCTTTCCTTTTTAAAAGGATAACTATACGCTTTTTGCTGCCTTTTTAAGTTATAACTAAGCTTTATGCTCTTCTTGAAAAAATATTTGAAACTTAATTATATTATTGGATACAATAAAATAAATCAAACAAAGAGTAGCCATGTCAGAAATCAAAGAAAACTTACAAGATGTCGTCCAGAACACAATGATTCCCGAAGTTGAAGCCTATTTAGAAGATTTAATGCAACTTTTGGAACAACAAAAAGCCACAGAAGATGATCTGGATGCCATAAAAGAGATGGAGTCTTTTTTAGTGGAATTACAAAACATTCTTTTGGCCATTGATGAAGATAAAATGAATGATGAACAAGCCACTGAAGTGTATGAGAAGATTATGGATTTGCTTAAAGAATCTTCAGAGTGACGAGTGACAAGTGACGAGAAATTAAAACTTTTCACTCGTTACTTGTTACTCAATTAAAAGCCATAATATTCTCATTCTCCTCATTACTCTGCTCTTTACAAATTAACTCTGAAATAATTTTCCCAATAGCAGGGGCAAACGTCATTCCCAACCACCCTAGACCATTGGCGTAAATCAAATTTGAATATTGTTTATCTCTTCCTAAAAGTGGCATATCATTGGGGGTTAAGGGTCTAAACCCACACCACTCAATCGTATTGTTCATTTCAAAAGGAAGAGTATATCGCTTAAAATTGTTTTTGATACTCTCTATTTGTTTTTGCACCACTTCTTTAGAAGTTGAGCCGATTTCTAATTTTGAAGTAATACGCACATCATGGCGTCTTGGTGTCATGGCAATAAACATATCCGCAAAAAGTAATGAAGTTGTAGGTTTAAGCTCTTGGGGCATTTCAAACGTAAGACTGTACCCTTTTGCAGGAATAAGCATCAAATCATTGTGAGCTTTTTGGGCTAAAAAAGTTTGATAGCCCGTGGATAAAACAATCGTATTGGCGGTATATGTGTTGTGTTGTGATTGTACTGCTGTAACATCATGTTGATTAAAAATCAACTCTTCTATTTTTTCTTCTAAGATAAACTCTACGCCTTGAGAAAGCAAATATTTTTTCATTTCAAGCATCACACGTTTGGCATCAAGATGAGCATTTTTCTTTAATAAAACCGAGCCTTGAATGTTATCATTGGCACAAGGCAAATAGGTTTTGGTCTGTTTAATATTTAAAATTTCAAAGCGTTCAGAGTTTTGACATTTTTTTATTTTTTGTTTAAATGGTTCTTCTTGGGTATAGACCATAAGCAAACCCTTTTTCTGCAAATCCAAATCCATACCATCGATTTCTTCCATTTGAGTGTATAAATCCACCGCAATTTGCCCATAAATTTCAAAAAGTTCCATGCTTCTTTTCATACGTTTTTCATTGGCACTTTGCACAAAGTTCCAAAGCCATTGATAAATTTTTAAATCAAGTGTAGGATGAAATGTCAAAGGGGATTCCCCTTTAAGCATCAATTTAAGCGTATCAAGAACAACACCAGGGTAACTTAAAGGGCTTTTGTCAAACGCCGAAAGCAATCCTGCATTGCCAAAAGAAGCAGAATTTTCAATTTTGCCTTCATCAATGATGGTCACTTTTTTCCCTTCTTTAACCAAAGAATAGGCACACATAAGCCCAATAACACCACCACCTACGATGATAATATCTCGCTTCATCTCGACTCCTTTTTTAAACTCTTTAAATTCTTGAGTATGACTGAATAATTATTATTTCTTACTCAATATTAGTATTTAATTTACTCAAAAAATGTTCTTAATAGATTTAATGTTCCACTTTGAAAAAAAAGTTCACCCAATCCAGAAACAAATAACAAATACCCATACAAAGTGTGTTCCACACACACCAAAAGAAAAGAACGACTTTTTAAATACGTATGAGCAAACAACACTCCAGCAATAAACGTAAGCCCAAAAACCACACTGTTTTCAAATACCATATGTGCCCACATAAATAAAATAGCATTGAGTAACAATTGGGTATTTGTATGAAGTTTAAAGGCATATCTCTTAAAGAAAAACTCACGATACAACACTTCTTGTGGAATTACAGAAAGAAAAGGATACAACACCAGCAAAAGCAAAAAAAGTTTACTTTCATTTATAAGCATATGAAAAAATGTTTGAGGATAGTAGATGTAACTTAAAATCAAAAATAATAAACTCAATACAAAAAATCGTACGAGTATCCCTTTAAAATGTATTCCTTGTGATAATTTTATATTAACTTGGTGTTTCATACGTTTAAGTATAAAAAAAGCATACAACGACAACATCCAAAGTATTGGTATAAGAAAAGATATGGGCAATAATTTTAATAAAAAGAGAAGAGGAAACACAATAAATAGTATGATAAATTCAAACTGTTTAAATACGCTGTTGTGTATCATAATGACTTCTTGGAATTATTTTGTTCATTATAACACGTTTGAAATTGCTTCAATCTTTTATTTTTCTAATCTTAAATATCCTCTCTTGAAAACCTAAAGGTTTCCGCTCTCTTACTTTTGTATTGACGAAAAGTAAGCAAAAACAACCACGGCTTCGACGGCAAAGCTACCTTCACTTATTGTTTTAATCTTTCCAGCTCTGCTTGTGCTTGCACTCTCTTTGAGAAAACTCGCTAAAGAGTGCGTTTAGCACTCTTCTTAACGCTCAAACAGTTTCGAGCTTGTTTTGAAAAGATTAAAACAAACGTTCAGCGTCTGCAGATGTGGAACAAAATCCCTAGTGTTCAAACTATCTTTTACTAATTGAGATTAAAGAAGTTGAGAATCTTAGAAAATCAAATATACCAATGTCCTTATCCCATTCTTTCCAACATCTGAAAAGCCGAATGTTTATTTTTTATTTCGGAAAAGCCGAGGACTGTTTGACGAGAGAAAAGTGCTAAATGCACTTTTTCGAGGAGTTCCGCAGGCAGAAATAAAAAATAATAAGTGAGGGAACCCCAAGGGCTTTGAAGCTTAGTTGGTGGCTTTTTGTTACTTTTTACCATTAAAAAGTAAAAGGCGGAAACCTTTAGGTTTTTAAGAGAGTGCGTTAATTCTTTTTAAATAAAATAGTTTGAAGCTTTTTCTTTTAATTTGTAATAAATCCCCTCAAAATCCACAGGAAAAACCCTTGTTTCTCCAAGAGTAGTGATAAAATTAGTATCACCTCGCCATCGTGGCAAAAGATGATAATGCACATGCTGTGCAATGCCAGCTCCTGCAATCTCACCTAAGTTCATCCCAATATTCACACCCTCACAAGGCATCACATCTTTAAGCAGTTTTACCCCTTGTTTGACACGTAAACTCATACGTTGCCATACATCATCACTTAACTCTTCTATACAATCGGTATGAAAATGAGGTATGACCATAATATGTCCGGGAGAATACGGGTATTTATTCATCACCACATAACACAACTCATCATGAAAAATCACTTGCAGTTTTACGTCGTCTGAATTTTTTGAGATATGACAAAATACACACCCCTCTATCTTTTCTTGTGTAACATACTCACAACGCCAAGGTGCATAAATTCTTTCCATTACTTTTTTCCTTTTGAAAAAAAGAGTGAAAAATGAAAAATGAAAAATGAAAAATTAATTTGCATGATTTTCCTTTGATGTTTTTATACTGCTTACTAAAATACTAATCAGTTCTTTTATTTCAGGTTGAATACTATGATACATTTTTTCATTTATAAATTGTGTGTCTTTTAATAAATCAATCCAATAATTTGTTTCATTGGCTTCTTTGAATGCAATATGTAACTTAGAAATAAAATCAGGTTTACTTTGTGCAAATTCAGATTCACTGATTAATGCACCTACAGCTGTGCCACTACGCAGAATTTGTTTTGAAAGAATAAATTCATTTTTCTCATTTTGTAAATATTGAGTTAGTTTCACAATACGAATCGCAAATTGATATGACTTGTCTTTCAAAACATTTTTCATTTTTCACTCTTCATTTTTCATTTAATTTTGTTTAAGCTGTTAGCTTAAATAAAATTAGGCGCATCATTGGCAAATAAAATTAAATCCCCCACTCTGGTCTCTTTGGCTAACATTTCTTCCATTTTTGTTTTATCTTTAAGTACAATGGTTTTCTTTTCATCGATGTTTTGGCTTAATACTTTTAAATTTAAACTTCCTGTAATAATTACCACATCAAACACTTCGTTAATTGCTTGTGCAAGTTGGGTGTTGGCTTCAAGTGTTGATTCAACTAAACCAGGGGTGATAATCACTTTTCGCCCTTCATACGTAGCACTGATATTTACGGCTTCTAGCATCCCTTCTAAGTTACCATTGAAGCTGTCATCAATAATGATTTTGCCCCCTGCTTTAATGAGTTGCAATCGGTGTTCAACGGGTTGGATTTTATCCAGTGCTATTTTGATTTCATTGATACTCATACCCAACTCTAATGCCACTAAAATTACTGCCGATAAATTGATGGCATTAAAACTTCCAAGTACAGGGGCGTGAAAATGTTCTTGCACACCATTGATTTCTAAGTCAAACCAAATACCGTCTAAGTTGGACATGGTGATATTTAAATTCTTGGGGAATTTTTCAATGGTGTCATACTTTAAAATCGGCACCGTTTCATGCACAAACCCTTTGATGATACGTGGGGTTTTTAAAATCTCCATTTTAGTATGAATAATATTATCCAATGTTTTAAAATACTCAATATGTTGTTCACCCACACTGCCAATCACAGGATATTGAGGTTCTAAAAACATGGTGATTTCTTCAATGTCTCCTTTGAGTCTTGCCCCTGCTTCTGCAATATATATTTGGGTATCACTGGGCAAATAGTTATTGACATCTAAAACAATTCCTGCAAGAGTATTAACACTTCGTGGCGTTTTATAGGTTTTATATTTTTTACTCAATACTTGATACATATAATTTTTTATCGATGTTTTCCCAAAAGAAGCCGTAATGGCTATGATTTTTAGATTGGGAATGAGTTTAAGTTTTTGTTTGGCTTTGTGTTTGAAACTGATAAAAAATATCTTCTCTAAAATATGTGAACTCACATACGCCAACATCAAAGGAATAAAAATCGTCACCCCTTGACACGAAGGAGCAAACAGACACAACAGATTAATCGCAAACGTAATAAAAAGTAAAATACCTAAAAATCGTTTAACCCTTGACGTCAGTACCAGTGGCTTATCTAAGGTTTTATTCCATAAAATAAATGCGGTTAAATAAAGCAAATAAAAAAACAGAGCAAAAAAGAGTGGCTCAAGCAAATAGTACATCACAATGGGTACAATAAAATAGTTGATATGCCAATACCATTTATGGTGTTTAAAAATCACCCGTTCGAGTTTGTAGTTGTACCATTGTAAATTGGTGATTAAGTACCACCCCAAACACATAATTAAAAGAATATGTGTAAAAATATTAAAGTATTCCATTGTCCAATCTTTGTGTAATATCGTGTGCATTTTTTATAAAAAAATAGTGGTCACCATTATACGATACAAATTCGCTGTTTTGGATTAAAGCGTGGATTTTTTCTCCACTGCTTAATGTCGTTGCCGTATCTTCTTTTCCCCAAAATATATAGGCTTTCCCTTTATAATTTTCAAAAACTTGCGTAAAATCTTCATTGACTACATTTTTAAAGGTTTCATACATGGCTTGATTCATTTGATTCACATCTTTACTTCGAAATGCTTTGGTTAGTTTTCCCAAACCAAATAAGTTTAAAAATTTTGCCAGTTTAATTTTAAACTTCACGATTAAAGGTTTCTCTTCTACTATCCCAGCAGAACTGAGCAATACCAAATTTTGAGGGTTTAAAAGGGTTGCCACTTTTCCACCAAAAGAGTGTCCTGCAATAGTAAGGGGTAAGTTGTGAGTAGTAAGTGGTAAGTGGTGAGTGGTTTTTTCTAAAAAACTTTGTACAATATGGGCATAGTCTTTGGTGGCCAAAACGGTATTGTTGGGGCTTTTTCCAAAACCTGGCATATCAATATAAATATGTTTAAAGTTTTTCAGTGTTGTTGCAAAGGCTTGTTTCATTATCTCTTTGTTGCTTCCCCAACCGTGCAAAAAAACAATGGTTTTTTCTGCGGTGGGATTGACAATATCATAGGCAATTTCAAATGAAGTATTGCGATATTCTATACTCTTTACAGCCAATTATTTGCCTTTGCAACTGTGGATTTTATTGACATACTCATAGTTTATAACGATTGGTTTTTTTGTAGGAAGATTGTTTGCTAAAGAGTTTAAAAGGGTATTAAAATCATCAAATAAATAGTTAGCCATACTGCCTGGAATAGAGTTGATTTCGTTGATGTACACTTCGTTGTCAACCACAAAAAAATCACATCGGATGAGGGAACCTTCAAACAGTGTGTTATACAATTTTTTAAACGACTCTTTAATTTTTTCTTGAATCTCAGATGATAATAACGCTTCAACCGCACCACTGGTTCGTGCAAAATCCAAATATTTTTTGTCAAAATCCAAAAACTCCACTTTTTGTGGCTCTTCAATCATTGAAAAAACAAACTCACCGTTGATTTTTGTTCCTGCTAAATTGTACTCTTTCACTCCACTAATAAAAGGTTCTATGATAATGGCATCATCAAATTCAAACGCCACATCACAGGCATACTCAAGTTCTTCAAGAGATTTTACAATAGACACTCCAATGGAACTTCCCAATCGTACGGGTTTGATAATCACAGGAAAAGAAGGAACTTCAATCGTATCACCTTTGGTATAAAACGCATAGTCAATGGTTTTTACATTGACACTCTTAGCATACCCTTTGGTTAAAAACTTATGAGAACTCACGCTGCACGCTTCAACTCTTGGACCAATAAAGGGAATCTTAAAAAACTCAAACAGTGAAGCTAAAACACCGTCTTCACCATCTCCTCCGTGAGTAAGGTTTAACACCACATCAAACGCTATGGCTTTTTGCCCCAGCATTGATTTTTTAAAAAATCCATTTTTCCCAATGAAGAGTTTATCGCATTTTGTATACTCACCTGAACTAAACAATTTTGATTTAATAATTTTTTGTGGTATCTCAAAAAAATCTCTGTTTTGATCACAGAAAATATAGACTAACTCATTTTTTAACACTTCTTTCATCGCAATTGAAGAGACGATTGAGATTTCATGTTCATAACTTGACCCACCAAAAACTATTGCTATTTTCATTCGTATTGTTCCTTTAAATAATTATTTCTGTAATTTTTTAAGTGCTTCTTTCACCAAGTCGCTGGTGTTGGTTGAAACACACGTTGTTAATATCTTTGAGACAATGTCTTTTTTAAATCCCAGTGATTCTAATGCCAAAGAAGCTTCTAAAACAGAGGAGTTTTCATTGCCCAAAGCCGATGAGGCATCGATAATAAACCCACTTAATTCAACCAAGATTCGACTGGCTTGTTTGGGACCAATTCCAGGAACTCGTTTGAGCATTGAGATATCGTTATTGTTGATAATTTGTGCAAAGGTTGAAGGCGTAAACGTCGAACAAATTGCCAAGGCTACTTTGGGTCCTACGCCATTGATTTTAATAACCGTATCAAAAAGCTTTTTTTCATTGTAGTCAATAAAGCCATATAACGCTTGTAAATCCTCTTTGATAATATGCGTCGTAAACAACTTAACGTTATTTTTTGTCACTTGGGCACTGCAATTTAAAGAAACAAATACTTCATAAATCAATCCATTGACATTTAAATGGATTACCGTAGGTTCCTTTTTATCGATATTTCCTTCAATTCCAACTATCATTTTTTCAATTCTTTTTTATAAACTCTTTTATTTAATACTAAATAAATAATTTTCATTATATAATATTTCAACTTAAATTTTGAGGCTACAAAATGGTTAACTTTATTAAAAAAAAGATAAGT
>Ga0265293_10002117_pt1 | contig 41117 bp, 55 predicted proteins | sample Munlanlewell138R_FD_192505 | JGI IMG/M metagenome (GOLD analysis project Ga0265293, IMG submission 192505) | Leachate microbial communities from a municipal landfill in Southern Ontario, Canada - Leachate well 138R | ecosystem: Engineered > Solid waste > Landfill > Unclassified | place: Canada...
AATAGGTTAGCAGTAATTGATTTAGTACAGGGTGGGGATCACTTGGTAACTGGTAACGTGTTGGATAAATGTAAGTGGTTTACCCAGATTTCATGTTCAACTAATACCCCAGATAGCTTCAATAACTTTAATATTTCAGATAACACGATTACGGGAATTGGTGAGGAAACCTCAAATAATGTTATAACACTTACAACACAAGGCAGTAATGTACAAATACGTAACAATTATATAGAGGGGGGGACTGCGCAAGTAATAAGTGTAAGTGCTACTAATGGCGTAGTAATACACGCAAACGTAATATATACCGCAGATAATCCACTCGCTGCGGTTATTAGAACAACTGCAAGTGCAGTTGACGTAGTGATCACTGCGAATATTTTGTTAAGGGGCGCTAGGCAGGCGTTTATTTCTAATGATTCGCCTAATTGTGTGATTGCTAACAATCATCTTAAATGTAACTCTAGCTTATTCCGAAATAGTGCGGGGGGTTCTAATTCGGTTGTATCTGGAAACTCTATAGATGGGACATCGTTTGTATACAGTGGTACAGGTAGCTTAGTTGGTAATCGGTTTGGGGGTAATTATTATTTACGCGACCAAGCTATTTTAGTGCCTGATATTTTGTTTAATGCACAAAATACACATCCGAGTATACAATTCAGTGGATTATCTATACAACGCGGGCAGATAGTATTTAATACATACCCAACTCCTGGAAGTTATGTTGGATGGGTATCCAGTACCGCAGGTGATGGATCTGAAGTAGAATGGCACCAATTTGGACTGATTCCAGAATTATAAATGCGCCTAAATATAGATAAGGATAATTATATGTGTGTGGTCTTATTTTACATTGTAGTGGGTTTTGTGATGGGTGTGGTATTTACTCTAGAGTTTCCTAAAGGAGAGTACCTAGTTTCCCAGTACTTGAAGTTCAAATCCGATATTATTGATTTACTGGTTAAAGTAAAAAGTAAATTCAAAATGAATAATACAGGGGAATAATATGTCTAAGGGAAGTAGGGAAGACCTTGAGGGCACGTTCTCTGCTTTCAGTAAGGTACTACAAACCAGACTGGAACAGGACTTACTACCCCAAGAGGACCCCCAGTACTACCCTGTAGACGCAGCCACTCTCGGAGTTATTCGTCAGTTCTTAAAGGATAACTCCGTGACGGCTAACCCTGCAACCAACACGGAGCTTAAGGATTTGCAGGAGCGCCTACGGGAGCAATCTAAACGACGTAGGGATAACATATCGAATGTAATAGCTATGGCTGATAGGGATACTGGGACTAACTAGGAGGATTCATGGATATACAGACTAGGTTTCAGCAGGCAGAGTTCCTGATGGAGCACTATGCAGACTTCTCTGACTTCCTCATAGATGGTATGCAGTTCCTTGGGTACAATGTATCTGAGCTACAGTTAGACATTGGGGACTACATGGTAAGCGGACCTAGACTCAGCATGGTCCAAGCCTTCCGTGGGGCAGCTAAGAGTACCATTGCCATGCTGTATGTTATATGGTGTATTATACAACGACCTAGTACCATTGCTTTAATGGTATCATCGGGACAGACTTTCGTGGCTAAATTGTCTGCTGGTATAGTGCGGATACTCATGCATTGGGATATCTTAGCATGTTACCGTCCGGATAGGTACGAGGGTGATTCCGTAAGCATCTCCGCCTTTGATATACATTATTCTCTTAAGGGGGTTAATAAGTCTCCAAGTATATCCTGTCTCTCTGTACGCACAGGTTTAGCAGGGAACCGTGCAGATATAATAGTGGCAGACGATAAATAACAATGTCGTCTCTAAATCCATCTAAGTCGGTGGAACCCTCCCCAACAGAGTGGAGGCAATACCGAGCGAAGCCCGTAAGGGAACGTGTAACGACTAGCCGTAAGGCGTACCTAACAAGTGTTGGGGAAATGGTGGGGCGTACGTAAGTACGTAAGATATAGTCTACTCTGCATAGTGATATGCAGCATCTTCTATTAGTAGTACATACAGGGGAATAAAATGTTTCATGAATCTATAAAGGAATACCACAACAAACGTCGGGCACCGTATGCGGTGGGAACCACACACCAAACTTCATTCGGCCCCGTAAAGATACTAGAACATATACCGTACACAGAAGCACGTAAACGGGGATTCCACAGTACACGTGTAGTGATTGAGTTCCAAAACACTGGATATGTATGTAATGTGCAACTAGGTAATCTTACCACAGATAAGGTTAGGGATAGACGGGCTCCTACAGTATACGGTATAGGTTATTTAGATACGGATATCAAGATACCTGTTAGGGGTAGTGGATCAGAGATACGTCGAGTATACGACTTATGGTGCAATATGTTAAAGCGGTGTTATGGTGGGTACAAGACGTCATACACTAATGTTGTGGTGGATAAGAGGTGGCACTCATTTAAGAATTTCTTAAATAGTGTACCGGAACTGCCTGGATATAATAAGTGGCTACAGGATTCTAGTATGTGCTTAGATAAGGATACTAGAATGGGCCCGTTGGATATATACTCCAAAAATACCTGTCAGTTCATTACAGTTCAAGAGAATTTAGTAGATGGTAGAAATAGAAGATGGGGACGAATTGACGATTCGTCCTTAATATAATTGATTGAAATTGATGATATCCTAGCCTCTCCCAAGCTACGGGAGCGTGTCAGTAATGCCATGAAAGAGTTCTCTGCTATCTGTATCACAGGTAAGATACTCTACCTAGGCACACCACACACGGCTGATTCTGATTATAACAAGTTACCCGGCATGGGTTATGATGTCCGTGTATGGCCTGCACGTTACCCAACCCCAGCTCAATTAGCAACCTACAAGGGTAATCTCGCACCGTACATACAACAGAAGATAGACGCAGACCCTACCCTGCAACTAGGTGGGGGGATGGATGGGTCTATGGGGCAGTCTACCGAACCATCTCGGTTTACTGAGTCAGTACTAGATGAGAAGTTAATGGCGTATCTGCCTGCTGGATTCCAGTTACAGTACATGCTGGATGTTTCTCTAAGTGATGCAGAGAAGCGGCAACTAAATCTCCGGGATTTAGTAGTAGCCAACTTTGGTGCAGATTCATTACCGGAGCGTATAGGTTACCAAGCTGTACCCCAACAGCAGGTAGAACTACCTAACACCTTCCCAGTACATAACGTTAAGATGTACTACGCACTGCCTATCCAGAGTAAGTACGGTAAACCTACCGATGTATGTATGGTGATTGACCCAGCATCAGATCATGGTAAGGATGAAATGGGCTATGCTGTGGGTACGTTCTACGGAGATGCCGTCCACGTATTCGACTGTGGGGGTATTCGTGGAGGGTTATCCGCTAAGGGTGTGGAACACTTGTGTACTGTAGCTATGGAGAATGGCGTTACCCGTATCCTGTGTGAATCCAACATGGGGCACGGTACCTTTGAAAGTTCTCTCCGAGCCGTACTTAGGGATAACAATCTAAAGGCTTTATCTGAGTGTGTTACCGGTGTGTACAGTACTGGTCAGAAGGAGAAGCGTATCATTGATAGTATCCTCCCAGCACTGCATAGACACAAGCTGGTAGTACACCAGAAGGTATTTCAGTCCGACGAGTACTGTTGTAACCTACATAACAGTAATGAACGGAAGGTTTATAGCTTGTGGTACCAGTTCGAGAACATTACCACAGATCGTAAGTGCCTGAAGGCATACGACCGGTTGGATGCCATGGCTATCCTTGTACAGCAATACAGTAACGTATTCAGTATAGATGTATCAGTAGCCGAGAAACAGAGAGAGCAAGTAGCTCTGCTGGATTTCATACGTAATCCGATGGGTTACTCTGATGCTGAATTCAAACAACCCCGCTCCGGCAACACTGCCCGAGCTAGACTAATGAATAGATAATGCAGGTTCTAGTATGAAAGATACCCACAGCGCTGGCTTCTCAGCGTACTTCACAGCCTTCTTTGCATGGCTGGCCAGTTTCACCATTAACGACGTAGCCGCCCTAGTGGGTATAGTCACAGCAATTATTGCCTGTGTAGTGAACATTCATTACAAACGTAAGGAATTTCAATTACTCAAGGCTAAGATGAATCTAAAGGAGAATCAAAGTGAATGAATGTGTCTAGAAAGCTTCAGATCGCTGTTCTTGGGGTTTTAATCCCGGTACTGTACCTTTACCCCTCTGAGGAAGGTAAAGACGCTGTAAAGGCTTTTGAGGGCTATTCTGAGGTATCTTACAAAGATGGGGCTAATGTCAGCACAATCTGTTGGGGAAGTACCAGGGGAGTAACTCCTAGTGCAGTTAGTACTCCTGAAGATTGTGAGCTACGTCTTACCTCTGACCTAGAGTCAGTTAACCGTGATATTAAGAGACTTGTCAAGCACGATCTCACTCAAGGGCAGTACGATGCCTTGGTTAGCTTTGTATTCAACTTAGGTGGGGCTAAGTTCAGTTCCAGTACCCTACTCAAGCGTATTAACTCAGGTAACTGTACGGCAGCTACAGGTGAGTTCCTACGTTGGGTGTACGTATCCGGTAAAGTAAGTCGGGGCCTACAACGTCGTAGAGCATTAGAGTCTAAACTATTCGGAGAAGGGTGTCAAGTATGGGATTCCTGATTCGGGTACTTCCCGGAGTACTACAATACCTCCAGAAATCACTAGGATTCATTTCTAGCCCTTTTAGGTGGTTAGGCCTAGTGTTAGTACGTATTCTAGGAAATAACTCCTTAAAACGCATTGTAGTGATTCTGGTAGTGCTGGGGATTGTTTTAGGTGGTACCTATGGAGTTTACAAACACCGGAATGTACAAGAAGCTCTTAGAACCGCTCAGGAATCGATTCTAGAGCTTAAGAGTACCCTAGGTAAGGTAAGTGTATCCCTTAAGGAAGAAAAGGCCAAGAATCGAATCCTAATCGATTCTATGAGGGATTCTGTAGAACAGACTTTAACCCAGAGTAAGGTACGGAATGAAAAGATCAATAAGGTCAGGGAAGCGGTTAGAAGTACTTCTGTCAGTACTAGTGATCCTGGCGATGCTGGGGGTAGTGTCAACCTTAACCGGTTGTACCTCATTAGAGAAGCAGGAAACAAGTACATTCGAGGGGGTGATTAGGGTACCGCCTACAGTATGTTTTGAATCGCCACAGGAGTTGCCTAGTGTGTACGAGCCAGTTCAGAAGTACACAGAAGATTTGATGTTGTTGTACATAGAAGAATCCCTGAAGAGAATTGATTGTACTAAGGGATTGTTAGATAACCTAAATAAGGAGTAAAGAATGGCAGGGATTGCTACAGGTGAAGCTACCGCACAGGAAATTCAAGCAGTACTTGATAACAGTGTCAAGGTTAGCCTGCTCTTACAGCAGTACGTACAAGGTGATGCTGGGAAAGCGGGAAGTAAAGACGTGGCTGGGTTCTTGAGTCATGCGAATGTAGATACAGCGGTCGAAACCTTACGTACTGCGATTGTGGCTTACCAAGGAGAATAATAAAAGGGGAGGGTATGTACAAGCTTCATCATAGTTTATATGAACTGGGCCTGGGCTCCTACTGTGAGTACACTGGCCCAGCCTCCCTCCCTAGTTTATCTGGGGAGTTCAGTATCCTTTGCTTATTCTGTGTGGACGCATCGGACGTTACAAGGCATAAGCGGATAATGAATATAGGAGATAGGACGGTAGGTCCCCATTTAGGCATGGGGTGTACTATGGGGAATTCATTTAATCTTTCCGGTGGTTGGGGTACCACCGGGGCATCGGCGGCAGTCAGTATACGCAAGAACACGTATTGGAACATAGGGTGTTTACGTAGGGCCACGAACCAGATAAGTTTAGCAGCCTGTGATGTTGATACCTTCGAGGTGAATGCCAGTGCATCATATGCGTTCACCAGCAATGTTCCTGTTGCACCTATAACAGTTGGTGCGTGGAATAACAAGCTTAGTACTGAGTATTTCTCAGGAGGTATCCAATGGGTTGTTATCCTGGACACCTTTATTTCGAATCCACAGTTACAGGCTGTAGCTAGAGGGGATTACAGAGTACTAGAGGAGTTCTCACAGTATGTAGTAGAAGCATGGGATATAGGATCAGGTTCAAATCCTGTTGGGGTTAATGGCACACCACTTACTGCTGTGAATTCGGTGGTATTAACTGAGGGAGGTCCAGATAGTCAACCCCTCAGGAGTACATGGAGTGCAACTAAGCTTAATGAAGCTTTTGCTGCCATGCAGGCCCTGGATGTTATAGAGGATGTTCGGTCAGGGGTTGTGCTTAGTAGTATAGAAGGTTTACAGGAATTCGAAGCTAGAGTACGTAGAGGTAGAGCGGCTCTGGAGGGACTTCTAAGGTTGTAGGTACAGTTATTAAGTATGGCTGTCCATCTCTGGACAGCCTGTTCCATTTGACCTAAAGTGGTTACACTTGTATGTAACCTAAAAGTGTTGCGTAGTATTAGGCGGCTTAGAACACACACACACACGTATTTCCCCCCCGTATGGGGTCATTTCTTTACAATTTATTGATCTCTCTTTATACTAGTACTTATATATACTATGTATCATCCGTAGGTGGGCCGGTAGGCCCGCACCGGAGGATGCACTACCACGTATCATGTCATGTAGTCATTCTTGTAGTCTACTCTATCCTATATACTATTATTACTACTCTGTGCTACCCAATAACACGCTGTAATACGGTATTTCCTGTTTTTCTCCACTACACGGAGTACTACACTGTTTTTCTCTACTGTACAGTACTATTATGTGTACTATCATCAGTACTTCACTCTACACTACTGTTTTTCTCTACTTCTTCTACTCTATCTATTTATATATATATACGTACTTCATGCGTACACTACGGGAGAGGAACTATTCTATATAGTGTCCCAATTATTAACCCTTTGATTATACTAACAGAAAAAATAGGTGGACACATCAATAAAGAGAAGATATACTACTACCTAACCTATACTTTTATAGGTGTTATGATCTTTAACAGTGCGTAAGTACATGGGAGTACAATGCATACATATACAGAAGCCACCGCGAGGTGGTTAAGGAAGCATAAGAAGTACATACAGAAGAACTACCAAGTGATCCAATGTGGTGATGATGTTATAGTCCGGTCTACAGGGAAACAGAAAGGAAAAGAAATGAGACCAATTAGACTTGACACTCCAACAATAATCGGGTATACTACATTCTGAACTAACCAACTAATGGAGATACAACATGACTAAGTACGAAGATATAACCACTACTGAGATTGAAGCAACCTGTAGTAAACTCCTTAAAGAGGTAGGGGTTACATTTCGGGTAATGTACATCCGGTACAACCCTAACGCGGAGTGGGGGCATGATGAGTGGGAAGTGACTCTATGCAAGCAAGGTGAAGGGCACAAGTTCCCATTCCATACCGGGACAGGACTACGCCGGCGAGGAAAACCTGTTAAACCTAGTGTAGCGTGTGTTTTACATAGTTTATTGTTAGATGGTGCAGCCATGAATCAATCGTTCGATGATTGGTGCGATGAATACGGATATAATTCAGATAGTATTAAGGATTTTAATACATATAGGAAATGTGTCCACACAGGGCGGGCTTTGCGGAAGATATTCTCACAGGTAGTCTGGGATGAGTTATCCTTAATCCTACAAAACTATTGACAGGTACCTACAATCTGATACACTGTACTCATACATTCCGAATGCTTCAGAACTTGACTAGATAACTAAGGAGAACCAATGAACATCTTATCAATTATATTCTTCATAGCTGGGGCAGCCGCTATGGGTAACGGTCAGGTAGCATTAGGGATACTGGCTTGGGTGGTTGCTGTGCAGGCTTGGGGAGATGCTTAAGTTACACAAAACACTTGACACACGGAACTAATTTGGATATACTAGCTCTAACACTTAACAACACAACGGGAGAACAAAATGAAAACATTTGCATTCGAAAACTTTCACAATGACAAACTCGCCTACCTTGATTTCTGGAATGGTAGACATTGGGAAGGATGGATTGTCCCAGAAGGGACAACTTGGGCACAGTTTCGACGGGTTGTACTGTCAAACGATACCACAACTTTACTGTAAGGAGTACTATGAGTAGGCAGTTCATTTGGGTTGGAAACAACCCAAAGTATGAGTTAGAACTGCTGGGTACCTTCAATATAAATATTGATGGTACTCGGTATAAGCTGTTGGTTACGTCAGACTACCGACGCGGGCACCAACTAAGCGTTACGGATGCTCGTTCAGGTATGAGGGTTGTGGGTATACCGAGTATACCAGAAGGCAAAGAGCCTACTAGCCTACGAGTTGTAGGGAGGAGGGCTGTTAAAGCCCTAATAGAACAGCATGGTGAAGCAATGGTGGGTGCTGTACTCAGGTCAGGTAGGTTATAGTATAATATTTAAAGAGGAGATCAATGGTTTGGTAGAAGCTTACTAAACCGTAAACCTAAAGGAGAATAAGGTGAAAGATTTAATAGAACGTGTAGTAATGATTACGATTGTCTTAGTAGCAATGTCCCTAACACTTCAAGCATTCCTAGAAGTGTTGTTTAAATAGATTAACAACACTACTTGACAAAGTTTTAAAGTAGTGTAGAATAAGTATCAATCAAGGCAACGAAACACCCGCGCTGAAGTCTCCCGGGTAAAGGAGATCAGACTTGACTGGGTTGCCCTGCGTGACGGGCGGACAGTGTACTAGGATGAGTAAACTAGTACAGCATAGCAAGGGAGCGCACCCTTGGATGCTCCGGTGTGTGCACCGATAACAAACTCGTTATAGGTTTTAATAATATTTTAGCTATGGATACCTGATAATATCTTTAGCTGATACCTGTACTCCCGAGGTAATTGGTGTGCAGCGCCCGGTCACCAGCTCGGGTGAGGATTGAAACATAGGATATAGTGGCTAGGAATTGATCCTAGTGCGTTTTAGAGGATATATATATAATGGAACTCACATATGATAATACTTGCGATCTATCAACTGTAGAAGTGCAGGTGAACGTACGTCTAAGGATTCCGGAAGGTTGGGAGTTCGTTAGACTGGATTATGATCTAATGGACGGGGAATGTTACGTCATGGTTTGGCCCGATGGGTTGGCCGACGTAACAGACTTTCCTGAGGACCGGTGGGAAAATCCCCGTGCTATGCGTGTAATTGTTAAACCATGTTCACTATAAGGAGGGAATATGACTAAGAGAGTCTGGTTTACCGTTGACCCTAATGGTCAAGTATTGTGCCATCGGGAAAAACCTTGGTATAAAATGTATTACGACTTTACACCCTGCCCGAGCGGGTGGATATCGGGCGGGTATGATGAGGTTGGGTACTCAAAGGCCCCTACTAATCGGCATAAGTGGCAGACATTATGCGTTGAGGTTAAAATAGGGGGGAATCATGAATATTGAGGAATTTAAAGATGCTACCCGTTATTATAATGGGTGGCGATCTGCACCCGTATATGTAGATTATCTACATGGCGGCGGGTGCGCGGCAGCGTTTCATTTAAAAAACAATATCATTGGTGTCCATTTAAAGGTGACCATATCTGTGGATGCAGGCGCTAACGGTGTGCCATGTACGGTTTTTGAGGTAGAGTACCTACCTTGTAGTGCCCGTGTTTATACTGCGGATGATACTATGTACATGCCCGACGAGGGAGACATCCTAGACATACAGGGTAATATCCTATCCAGAAAATTAAATACGGGAGGATAGTAATGACATACAGACTTAGTCACCTCTTGGGGGTGTATGTTGTACTAGAGATCAAGGATTCTGACTGGGTCATTCGGCCCCATGGGACGTCAGCAATACAATATTACATGCCGTACCCACTTCCTAAAACGGAAGTAACTGTACTCAAGAAGTGTGGTGGTATTACTGGGGTCCTTAAGGTGGATCACTACAGATCACTGTATGTGATCATAGGGCCCAGAAGTGAAGAATTAGCCTATATAACCTTGGAAGCTCAAACTACATCGGTTGACCCTATGTTGTTTGTGATGCACCCACAGCTGTTGGAACCTGGGTATAGTGTTAATAAACGCGATTGACTCAGGATTTTGAGGGGGATAGTAATGTTTAGAATCAAGTCTGATTTAATTTATGAAGAGTACGGTGATTGTCCGGACAATTGGCCTTTTTGGCCCCATTATTCACGTGGTGGATATATAGTAGTATCTACTAGTGCGTTTGTTGCAGAAGAGTTACGTAATAAACTTAATGAGTTACAAAGGGCTAGTAATGTTGTACGAGATGAGACTAAAGAGATAAAACACACATAGGTATTAAGGAGAGTAGCAATGTTTAGAAGAGATGATGATATATCGGAAGTGAGCGAACGGACGGCTGTACGGGGTGTATCTACAGGGAGAATGATCCCTAGGGGATACATTATTGATGGTGACACACGCTGGTTTGAGCTGTTTGATCTGACACGCCAAGAGTGCGTGCATGTATTTGATGGTATTATATTTAGTGGTGCTACTAACGCTTGATACGGGGTGGGTATATGCACGACTTAATTGAAGATATAATCGCAGGCGCATTCTGCGCTTTCGTTGGGGTGGCTGCCGTAACCATGTTTTATCTTGGTGGGTGGTGGTTAGGACAGTTGTTATCTGTAGCAATAAACGGGTTATGAGACAGCGGATAGAGGTACTATTAGTTAAGATATTCTATGTAACAATTATTGTATGGGCTATCCCAGGGATAGTTGTATCAATATCCTTATTATTTATGGCCTTATTTATTATAGAAAGCACCTATGCTGTGCATAATAAAATTACCGGGAGACATGCATGGAAATCATTTTTGAAGGACTAAAGGAGATAGGGAAGTTCTTAATGTGGTTTGCCCTAGGGTTTGGGGTTGTAGCCGTAGTCGCAACTCTAGCTACAACATTGATAAACCTATTTTATTAAGGAGTGTTTATGTCAGTTGTAAACGTTGATCTAATTGTGGATGTTCCTATTGGCTTTGAGTTTGTTAGGATGTCTAACCAAGTAATTCCGGGGGAATACTACATTAATCCTTGTGGTGAAGTACTTAGAACAAGTATTACTATTAACACACCACATATATGGCAGGTTGTACTCCGAAAAGTAAAGCCTAGGAAGGTACAGATAAACCTACGATATGATGGATTTCGCCGCTGCCGCACCGGGGAATACTATATACCTGATGCGGGTGATCCAGTCTTCCATTCATGTTCAGTAGGTACCCGCGACAAGTTTGATGTTTATGTCATAGATAATGTAACCAAGGAGTACCTATAATGTTTGGTAAATTTAAGGAATTGGTAGGTGAAGAAGTTGTACTTACTGTAGCTGGTAAAGAGTACCGGGGCACTCTTTGGAATGATACCATCTTCACGCGCTATTATATAGTCTCACATATGGGTGAGACAGTAATTAGATTTAATGGATGCGACGTGTTTGATATGACTAAAGGAGATAAGGTATGAAACTAGAACAATTTAAAGATTTAATACAAGGCGCCAACCTGGCCGATATGACTGAGGTGGAAACTGGCGGCGGTTTTGTATACCCTGTTGGTGGGTGTGTTGCCCGTTTAGTAGAGTACGTCGAGCATGGGACACAGGCGCGTAAGCCTTATCAAGGCGCAGCACGTGACCCAGCACCAGAGTTTCATCTTGGGTTTGCCTTGTACTCACAAGGGTTTTGTAAAGAAGATGGTACACCTAGGATATACAGAACCTTCGGTATCACGATGAGTCGTAACGACCAGTCGAGATCATTTCAGATGTTTGAACAGATGAACTGGACAAAAAAACATACACACTTTGCTCAAATGTTGGGGGATGCCGTGCTGGTGTCATTCGTTGAGGCTAAAGACAGTCAGGGTAAGGCTCGTGTTAACCTTGATCTAAAGAGTTTCTTGGCACCGGTTGATCCAGTATCTCGCCAACCGTACGAATGCCCAGCTGCTACGGATGATCTATTTAAACTGTTCTTGTGGGATAACCCGACTAAAGAGACATGGGAATCTATTTACATATCTGGGGACAAGAACTGGATACAGGATCGATGTATAGCAGCCACTAACTATCATGGCAGCGCATTAGAATCAATGCTGTTACGAATAGGCGACACCCCAGGGGCAGTTACACCCACAGCAACTACTGCCCCAACTACGGCCCCGGTAGCCCCAGCCGTAGCAGCACCTAGTGTTGTTAATGTCCCATTACCGCATGCGTAATGTAGTACTGGACGACTGGTTACCGATTGCCCGGAGACTACACGTTGGGCAGTCGGTACGGGTAGATCACGGACACTCTTCACGGGGCTGTATGAGTGTCTCCCACATGCCCGATAAGTATATGGCGTTCTGTTTTGTGTGCGGTACAGGTGGCGTACATATGAAGGAGTACACTACACTAACCACAGTTAAGGAACCCCACGTACCTATAACACCGCCGAATGACCTAATTTCACTGCAAGGTGATAACGTATGGCGGTTCCTAGCTAGTAAGGGAATGCTGGGTACTGCTATGCTTGAGAGGTGTAGGTTGTCCCCAACCCGGCCAGATAGCTTATTCATCTTACACGATCAAGGTATTAGTGAAAGGCGCTTGTACACCACTCCGAAATGGATTAACTATGACTTCCCTGGGTGGCTTGGTGATGTGCGTAGTACCACTGTAGTATATGAAGATTGCTTATCATGGTACAAATCGTCAGAAATCGTTTCTAGCCCCGATGTTGGACATGTGTGGGTGAATGGTACCAGTCTGTCTAAAAGCTGCTTAAACGCAATCCTAGTGAGTTCTAGGGTGGTATGTGCTTTTGATGGTGATGTTGCGGGAGACTTGGGGCATGCTAAATTAACTAAACGGCTAGGTGTGCATGGGATTAAGTGCATCCGAGCACGCCCAACCCAAGGACTAGATATTAAACATTTAGATAGGGAGGGTATACGTGGATTGCTTACTACTGCACTCAATGTGTGATGTTAATAAGTTCGTTGGGTTGTCTCCCCACATACCGAAGGAGTTAGTATCGCAAGATACTCTTGCACTGCTTGAGTGGTACAAGGTGTACATGCGGGTGTACCCTACCGATACCTATATCGATCTGGGTAAACTCAGTACTCTTGTATCCCTTAAGTTAAACGATGTCGACTCAGTAGAGATAGTGCAGAATGTGATTAAGGTAGTCCAAGGCGCACACTTTAGCCCAGACAGTATTGCTGGGGTATACACAATGTTGAATGAAGCTAAGGTGGCCGGGGCTGCTGCTGCAATTATCTCCAAGTATCAAGGCGGTGGGGATGTTGATATTATTCAAGAGTTGCATACCCTCACACAGGATGCTATGGTAAGCGTCAGGAATTCTGTAGCAGAGTCGTGGGATAGAAGTTCTGTTGAGAGTATGCTATCGGAGAATCACCCTGTGGGTGGGGTTAAATGGTCGTTGGAACCCTTACGGGATTATGTAGGCGGTATCCACCCCGGGGATTCTATCCTCATTGCAGCTAGGCCCGACCGTGGTAAAGGATCGTTTGTAGCGTATACCCTTACTGATTGGGCTGCACAAGTGGTACAAGAGTACGGCGAGGATAGGCCGATGCTGTGGCTTATCAACGAGGGTAAGTCTGCTAGGAGTAGAATGAGGCTGTACAATGCGGGGCTTAAGAAGGACACTCCCAGCATAGCAGCATTGGGTACGGGGGAAGAGATTGATCGCCTGTACTCACAAGCCATTAAAGCACCTGCTGACTACATACGTTGTAAGGAGATACACGGTTTGAGTATGTACGAGGTGGAACGCATTGTAGAAGCAGTTCGTCCTAGCGTGTGTGTGCTTGATATGGTAGCTAATATCAAGACTACTAATTCAGACTTTGTGCAGGCTGCTGAAGAGAGGTGGCAGACATGGCGGGAGATACTGGTACGTTATGATGTAATAGGTATAGGTACTTCGCAGATCAGTGCCCCAGGTGATGGTTGGATGTTCCCTGGGTACTCCCATCTTAAAGATTCAAAAACAAGCATTCAAGGAGCTGTTGATGTATGTGTAATCCTAGGCGCATCAAATGATCCCCTACTCAGTAAGATGCGTGGGATTAGCACACCGAAGAACAAAAGAAGTATGCCGGGAAAGCCTGAGTGTGTTGAGGCTGAAGTGGTGTTTGAGAAGGACACATGTGAGTTCATTTAAGATGGGGTGGTGGGGAATGTAGTGCCCGTTCTGGTGACCGGGCGAGGATTGAAACATTTAGGAGATTGTAATGCAGAAAATTCAATTATCAATGCAGGTTGACCACGATACAGAGGAGCAATGCTTCGCGTATGCCATTATAGCAATACGCTCTATTATGTTGTCCTGTGAGAACGTTGGTGATGATGCCCAAGCGCTAGCCGATGAGATATTGGAAACGATAAATAGGTATGGGTTTTCAATGGGGGGGGATTAATGTCTATTGTATTTTTAGATTTAGAAGTTGAGAATCACCCTTATTATAAGGATAAGATCGGCTCATGTAAGAGCCCTCAGAACTACGTTGTATCATCTGGGTGGGCTGTAGATTCAGGCGCTCGGGTAGGTGTGTACAACCACTCATTAGATGATGCTAAGGCTACAGATTGGGCACCGTACTTACGTGACCCGGATGTGGCCTTGATTGTTGCACATAATCTCCCGTTTGATCTTAAATGGTTATTAGATCGCAAGCGTGAGGATGCATTGGCGTATTTACGTAGGGGAGGTAGGGTATTCTGTACAGCATACGCCGAGTACCTATTGAGTGGAAATACTCATATATTCCCCAAACTTAACGACGTAGCCCCAGAGTACGGGGGCACCACTAAGATCGACGCTGTGGCCTTAGAGTGGGCACTGGGTAAATTAACTTCTGAGATAGATAAGGAGCTACTGCACGACCAGTATCTACTCGGAGAAGGTGGGGATATCGAGAATCTCCGTAAGATATTCTACGGACAGTACGCCCGCATCCAAGACGGGGGTGTATGGGTACAGTACCTAGAGCGTATGGAGGGGCTGTTATTTGCATGTCTATGCATGGATAATGGACTACACGTAGACTTAGCTACTGCTGAGGTACTTCAGAAGGAGTTAGAAACGGAGGCCGATACCTTAACCAAGCAGTTAAAAGCTAATATTAATGCTCCCGAGGAGGTGAAGTTCAACACTAATTCTAGAGTACATATGGGGTGCTGGTTGTACGGAGGAAGTATTAAATATCCTTGTAGAGTGCCTAGCCTAGATGCGGGGGGTCAGGTACAATACGAGAAAGTGGATATGTATATGGTATCTGGTACCCAGAGTGCCCCACAATACACTAGCGATAGTGCAGCAGACGTAGTTAAGTACGTATCCGGTAAGAATAAGGGCTTACCCAAACCATTTAAAGTGCCCTCAGAGGTTGTAAAGACCAAGTGGGGTACTGGGGTGTATAAGATGTCAGGCGTATACCCTATCCAGAATGCACCAAAAGACGTGTTAGAGACGTTCAACACTTTGCATAGTACATCATACAGGGACGCGGAAGATAACCCCGTATATAGCGTTTCTAGCGATGCTATAAAGCATTTAAGAACCCTACCTATATCAGATGAGGTTAAGTGTGTACTTAATGGGATGTTGAGGTTGGCTAAGGTGGATAAAGACCTGACTACATACTACTCTAGTGCTAAGTATGATAAAGATGGTAGTGTGCAAGAGGTAGTAGGTATGCTTACCTATGTGACGGATCATAATATTGTGTATCACAAGATAAACACAACGAGCACCAAAACATCACGGTGGTCAAGTAATTCGCCAAACTGCCAGAACATACCCAGAGGTAAAGAAGCTGGAGAAAGTAAGGTAAAACAAGTATTTAACTCCCGATATGATGACCCAGTATGGTTACAGTACGCCCTAGATAGGGGGTTGATTACTCATGAGACTTACGACTGGTGTACAGGTGAGCATGCTGCTGGCCGAACAGCAGGCCGTATGGTGGAGGTAGACTTTAATGCCTTAGAAGCTAGGACACAAGCTAACTTCACCAAGGATAAAGCGTTACTAGATGCTATTAACAGCGGTACCGATATGCACTGCCTACGGGTGAGTAACTTTGACGGTGTACCATACGAGTTAGTGTTTAACGCTGTACAAGATAAGACACACCCTGACCACGTTAAGTGGGTAGGTCGTAGGCAATGGATAAAATCACCCTCATATGCCCACGCCTATGGCGCGTCTGATTATGGGATATCACTTAACTGTGGTATACCTATAGAGGATGCCCGTAGGTTCATCGAGTCGGAAGCTAGGCTATTCCCCGATATCGGTAAATGGTACAGTGACGTAGTTTACCCAGCAGTTATAGCCAGCACTCAAAGTAAACGGGTGCAAGGTAGTGATGGTGTATGGCGGGTCGGAGGCACTGGTGTGTGGGTATCTCCAGGTGGATTTAAGTACACATTCACGCAGCACCCTAAGAAGCGTTGGACAGATGGTAGGGAGTACATAACCTATGAGTACAAAGACCCTGAGATAAAGAACTACCCATGCCAAGGGGAATCAGCAGTGTTTGTCCAAGTAATGTGTGGTAGAGTTGGGCGTTTCATGGTTGGTAATAACTTCTACAACCTAGAGGCATTCCCCGTTAACCAAGTGCATGATAGTGTGGTAGTAGATTGCACAGTTAGGGTTGCCAAACAGGTGGCAGCAGATGTGGAGCATATCCTAGGGGGTGTTAGAGAATACTTCACGAAATACATGGGGTACGACATATGCGTAGATTTCCCTGCGGAGGCTGCTATAGGGGTTAACTTATTGGATAAGGAGTAATAGTGTGTAAACCAAACATAATCAAGGGGATGGACACTACCGCACTACCTGATCAGTGGGCAACCCCTAGACCATCATGCGTGGCCATCCTAGATGGAGATGGGCTATGCTACCGAGCGGCATGCAGTGCATCTAAATTCAGTACTATGATGAGGCATGCACAGCAGGAGATACTTAAGGTGATGTACCTAACAGGAGTTGAACAGTGTAGTGTTCACCTAACCGCTGCAGATAGTACCAAGTTCAGACGGTTTGAAGTAGCTGCACATAAGCCCTACCAGGGTAATCGTACCGGTAGGGCCAAGCCTGCACTACTGGAATCAGTTAGGACGGGACTACTGAAGCCTGAGTATTCCCTACCAAATGTGGAAGTGTACCTTCATCGGGATCAGGAAGCAGATGATGCCATGATGATTGAGTCGTACTCCCGGCAGGAAATGGGTATTGTGTACTCCGAGGATAAAGATTTACGGATGACACCATACCCATATTGGGATACCTACACAGGTACCTTAATCAATACAGACCACGTTGGGTATATCGACTTGCGGTTCACTCCCTCCGGTAATGTCAAGATCACGGGACATGGGCCAATGTTCTTTTGGGGCCAGATGCTAACTGGTGATACTGCAGATAACATCAAAGGTGTCAGGAAGTACCAGAACGCTCTCTGTGGCGCTGTAAAGGCTGTAGATATACTAGGGCCTATCCAGGATATAAATACAGCCGCAAACATAGTTATAGACTCATATAGGGCCATTGGACAGAATGTATTAGCTGAGGGTTGGTTACTACACCTGAAACGTGGGCCATTTGATGATGTGATTAAGTACTTTGACGAGTTAGACCTTACTCCTCAGAATAGGGCATTCGTAGAGAAGTGCTGCTTAACTTTATGGAGGTAGTATGAATAGAGATAATTGGAACGCCATTAAGGCTGTGTTAACTTACTGCTTAATAATTGGACTGGTATTTACACCATTTGTTATTCTTGATTACTTTGACATGGCCATAAAAGTATGGATTGCTGGTAATGTATTGGGGGTTCTATGATTGCTTTGAACTATTCTGTTGAGGAGATACCACCACATTGTAGGGTGTATGTATGCCGAGGACATCCCGCTGGTGGCCGGTACGGGGACCCGTATACCTACGTATGTACCCTCGTGTATGACACCAGAACTAACAGGTTATACATAAAAGGAGCTTTGGGGGAAATGGAGGGACGGGATGCCGTGCGTAAGGTACTGGATTGGGCAGTCGATAACATACCTGAAATTACCGAGGTGAGCTGGGATCGTCATAAGGGTGATTCCACCAAGAGTCAGGTAATACCTGTAGATAGGAGTAAATAGGAGGGAACATGGCCACAGATACTGAACGTATAGAACACTTACAGAGACAGATACAACTGCTCAGCAAAGAGCTACAACGATTGGAGGATTTGATATATGCGAAAACTAGCCCGCAGTCAGATGAGGGCGTACATGATGGCCCAGTTAGCAAAACAGGGAGGTAATTGCCCACTCTGTACTTTACCTATAGACCTGCGGGAGAAAGGCGCGGCTTGCCTCGACCACAACCACCAGACGGGCGAGGTGCGCGGTGTGTTGCACCGTAGCTGCAATGCAGCGCTCGGTAAGATGGAACACGCGGTAGGGCGTTGGGGTAGTAAGGATGGCTCTTATGCCGCCATGGTGCCGTGGATCAGGCGGGCAGTGGCATACTACGACAAGCCGGGGCTGGGGGTTATGTACCCCATGCACAAGACGGCGGACGAGTTGAAACTAGATAGAAATAAGCGGGCGCGGGAAGCACGCGCGGCCAAGAAAGCCAAGATTATGTTGGCTAAATTAACGGAGGATAAGTAATGGTGGGACCTAAGATACTTACGTTAGATGTTGAGACGTCGCCGATAGAGGCCCGCACATGGGGCATGTGGAAGCAGAACATTGACCTCAAGTTCATTCGGGATGATTGGTGTATACTAGCGTACGCGGCTAAGTGGTTAGGTGATGACACGGTCCTGTATAAGGATAATCGGGAGCGTAAGGACGTACGGAATGACCGGGTACTGTTAAAGCACTTACACAAGCTGCTTGACGAGGCCGATATCGTAGTCACGCAGAACGGGATAGCCTTCGACATTCCGAAGATTATGGCACGGTTCATCACGGAAGGACTACCGCCTGTGCGGCACTTCCAGCAGGTGGACACAAAGGTGTCCGCCGCCACTCTGTTCAAGTTCACAAGTAACAGGCTGGAGTTCCTGACGAACACGCTCACGTCATCCAAAAAACTCATGCATAACAAGTACCCCGGTAATACCTTATGGGTGGAATGCTTGGCGGGTAACAAGGACGCATGGCAGGAAATGGAGGACTACAACCGCATGGACGTGGTGAGCACAGAGGAGTTGTACCTGAAACTGCGACCGTGGATAAAAGGACATCCCAATGTGGCTGCGTACTACAGTGACAATGATTTACGTTGCCCACGTTGTGGTAGTACCGACATTACTGAGGTAGGTATAAAACAGAATAAAGTACTCCGGTACATTGAGTACCTGTGTAACTCTTGTGGCGGGTACTCTCATAGTCGTACGAACTGCACGTCTAAGGCTAAACGTAAAGGATTACTGACATGTTGAAATCTTACACAAATATAGACATATACGATCTTTCTGTTGATCCAATAGACATATCACGTAAGGGTGGGGATAAGCCTGTTAAGCCTGATCCCACGTATGTACTTGATTGCACCAACGCGATCCGGGGGATATCCCTAGTGATGGAATGGGCAGCTACCCGAGAGGTTAACCCGTATCCCCGGGCTGGGTACATGCGGTATTCCCCTGAGGTATACAGAGCTGCTATGATGCGGCACTTCCTGGCTATACAGGCTGGGGAGTTAATCGATCCAGAATCTAATTTACCACACATTTACCATATGGCCGCAGACGCGGTTATATGGGCTGAGTTAACTACACTAAGGAATAATGATGGCGACAGTACAAATGAATGAATTGGAAGAGTCTTACAGACGTTACCACTACGTTGTAGGGCGTGTTGTAAGTACTTCCTTCAAGGGATTGTCTTATGAAGATCAGGAGGAAGCGTACGCAGTAGGCTGTGCATGTGTTTGGGAGGAACTTAATAAACCTATAAAGGAGATTGGCTGTGCCTTAAGTACGTACCTACGTAACCAAGTGTTCTACGCTATATCTAAATGGTTAAGTGAGCATACAACTGGGACGAATATACATAAGTACCAATCCCTGAAGGAGGCTGGGATGCTGCCGGAATTCAAGCATTACGACCAGATGGATGACGATTACGCTGAGTACTTCCTAGATAGTATTTGCACTCCGTCCGATGAGGAACCGCTAAAACATTTATTACGTAGGGAACGGGTGGATGCTCTTAATATGGCACTAAGTACCTGTACTCCCAAGCAACGCCAAGCGGTCATAGAGCGTGTGTTTGCAGGGAGGTCATCTAAGTACACCGCTGACCGTAGTGGGGTAACGGAAGGCGCAGTACAAGAGCATTACCGTAAGGGTGTTGAGGCGGTACGTAAAGCATTCACTTCTGCGTATAACTAAAAGGGGATAATCATGTTTAACTCATTTGAATTTGGTAAAGAATTTAGTACTGAAGTAGGAACGTCTAAGGACTACAAAGACTTATACAATATGTGTGCCAGTGCTGTAGAGACAGGTAACTTTGCTAAGGCTAGGGAGTGCCTAGCTATAGCTGAGGGAGATTTCCCCGAGGTTACAATGCATGTGCGACACGCCTTAGCAGCACACTACAACATAGCTATCTGAGGAAATGTTATGGATTTGAGCAACTTATATCAGGCTCAATATGAGGAAGAAGAGTTGTCTGACTGTATAGCACGTGGTGAGGCCATGTCTAACTTAATTAACGCGGGGTTAGAGTTAGACTTAAATGCCCCCCGGGCCCACCGTATAATCATGGGGGCATTAGAGCCTATAGCCAATCGTATAGAAGAGCTATCAGCAGTATCCCGCCCGGGGGTGGGTGGTGCATACCGGGAGTGGATTAGGTCACTCCCACCCCTAGTGGGCGCCTTACTTAGTGTACATGTGTGCATCAGTACCAGTATGGCACACGGGCACTCTATAAGGGCGCAGACTCTCTTTGGGCGTGTGGGTCGTAGGTGGGTAATGGAATCACGTATACGAGCAGCAATTAAGGTTAACCCCATGTACATGCGGGTTCTTGAGGAGCGTATAGATAAAGGAAGCTACAACACTGTATTTTGGAAGCGCAAGGTTTATGGCAGGGCAGTAGAGAACGTGCTACTACTTCATGCCGAGCCCAACTTATCCGCATCTGAGTATGTACAGATAGGTAAATACGGGGTAGATGCTGTATGGGAGGCTGGGCTGATCTCTAAAATTAATGTAGATAGATCAGTGCGTTACATTGTCAACCCCGAGATTGAAGACTACATAATGGGGGTGCAGGAAGGGGATGTACTCCGAGTCATAGCCAAGCAGGACACGGTTATGATACATCCACCTAAGACATGGAAGTCAGTATACGATGGTGGGTATCTAAGTCCGAACCGTAGGAAGTTATTCCCTATGATACAGATGAGTAAGGTACGTAAATCAATACGGCAAGATATTAAAGAGACTGTCACCGCTGAGACGGTCCCCGAGGTGTTTAAATGCCTGAACTACCTACAGTCTGTGCCATATGAATTACACATCCCCACCAGAAGCCTTATAATGCGAATCTGGGAGTCTGGGGGAGGTGCCTTAGGGGTATGTACCAAGGAGCCCCCAAAGTGCCCAGAATACCCGTTCTCGTCTAAACTGGACGAGTCTATAGCCACAGATACAGAGTTAGCTGTATTACGTGACTGGAAGGCAGAAGCACATGATGTGCTCTCCAGCCAAATGAAAGAGTGGAAGAGAGACATCCAGGATATGTCATACTTGGTCAAGAGTATCCGCAGACCAAACCAGGCATTATGGTACCCAGCCTTCGCGGACACACGTGGTAGGATGTACTATCGTGGGTATCCGAATCCACAGGGGGCAGACTTTGCTAAGGGGGTACTCACGTTTAACCGTAAGAAGCCGCTGGGGAAGCGTGGGATGTACTGGCTTAAGGTACATATAGCGAACTCAGCCGGGTTCGATAAGGGTACCTTCGATGAGCGTGTACAGTGGGTAGATGATAACTGGAAGATTATATCGTCTGCATTAGACTGTCCAGAGGATGCTTCTGAAGTATTCATAGAGTCACCTTGTGTTATGTTTCAAGCAGCATGGGAACTACGCGAGGCACTACGTAGCAGGAATCCATACGAGTACCTGTGCAGTACTCCTGTACATATGGACGCAACTATGAGTGGTGGGCAGCACTTCAGTATGCTACTGCGGGACGAGGTTGGAGGGTTCTTGACTAACCTAGTACCGAACTCGGGGGGTAAGCAGGACTTGTATATGGATGTAGCTGCGCGGGCTACTAAACTCATACAAGATGATCTCCGGAGTACTGATCCAGGTATACGTAGAGTAGCTAAGTGGGCGCTGTCTATTGGTATATCCCGAAGTATGGCGAAGAAACCCTGTATGGTGCAACTGTACAACGCTGCATTTATTACCATGGCGAGGCACATACAACTTACCATCCAGGAGGAAATCGATTCTAAGGGGCTAGAATGGAGCGACAAGGCACTTGCATTCTCGGATAGTAGTTACATAACTACCCAGCTAATACGTGGCCTAAATGAGGCTGTTCCGTCGGCTGTGGCGGGTATGGAGTTCCTTAAGGATGTTGCTAGGGAAGTTGGTAAGGATAAGCCCATGTCCTGGGTAGCCCCATCTGGGTTTAGGGCTTATCATGACTACGCCGGACACGTTGATAAGAAAGCCACCCTATACGCAGGAGGAGTTACTAGGTTGGTAATACGTAACTGGTCAGAAGATATGGATATACGTAGGACAATCAACGCTATATCTCCGAACTTTATACACAGTATGGATGCATCCCATGCAGCTATAACGGCTAACAGAATGAATGAGCTGGGATGTGACTTCGTTAGTATCCACGATTCATTCGGAACCCACCCTAGCGACGTAGATACCTTACATAGGGTAATACGTGAGAGTATGCGGGACATGTACAAGACTGATGTACTGGGTAATTTCCTACGGGATACAGGGGCTAGTACAGCCCTACCCCCCGTAGGTAACTTAGACATTGAAGATATCATTCACGCTAAATATATGTTTTGTTGAGGAGGATGTATGGACGACAAAGTAGTATTCTCATTGGAGCAGTTAGCCTATCTAAAGAAACTATTCCCCAGTACAATACTGGGACCAAGTACTCCAGAGGCAGTTATACGTCAGTACTTTGGCCAGCAGTCTGTTATAGCTGCTGTTGAATCAAGAGTCTATAGGGGGAACCTACGCCATGAGTAATGTGGAAATTAAAAGGCATTGGAAGATAGCTTACAGTACACCTAAGCTACTACACTTATTCCCCAGAGCCCACGAGGAGTTAGAAGAGTTACACTGGGCTGATCGTACAGCATTCGAGAAGATTAACCAACAGTACTTCTTCCCTGTAGAGTGTATGGAAGTACTAGCGTACGTGGATGGTGTACTTGCAGGAGGATGTGGTGTGGCTGATGGGGCAGACATGCACTTCGGTAAGATTGGGCAAGTACTGGCCCTATATGTCTTACCAGAGTACGCTAGAACGTCTTTGGGTATAGGTATGAAGTTAATCAAAGAAGCCAAGATAGTGACTAGGGATGTATTCCAAAGAAGATGCCTCAGCTTTACCCATAGACGTAAATACAATGAGTACATTACTAGGTATAGTAAATGTAGGTGAATTCTTAATAATCAAGCACTTACTCTAATAGGGACTCTATATAGAATAAGTAAGCTTCATTTGCTCCTATAGTAGCGTAATGACTATAGCCGATACCTCATATCCGACAACCTCAGGTGATAGATGATACTAGTGTTCTTAATTGAATATTAAGTTAATACTAGTATCATCACCTAGGAAGTAGGGGATATAGGAACGGAATAAGAGAGAAGAATAGAATTAAAAGGTTTAAGAAGTAATAGGAATATATATATATATACATATCTATATATACTCTCCTAGGTAACTAGGGGGTGGGGTGTAGGGAAAGGGTGAGACTGAAGGTGGTCTATGGGGTGGGAGCTTTTTCTGAATTTTGGACGCAATTATCCTTAATGTAATATATTGTGGAAACAATAGCAGAACAATAGCTCTTAGTGAAAATATTTTTTAATTATGGTAAATCTGCCATAATATAAGCCCATGCCTAAATACACCTAAATCCTTTATAATCAAACACTTACTCTAATAGGGACTCTATATAGAATAAGTAAGCTTCATTTACAACTAAAACATACGAGGAAACACATGAACACATTCAAAGATTCAGCAATTGCGGCACTGTCTAACGTAAGCGTAACAACCATGAGCAGCCTTGAGATGGTTGAATTGATTAACTCTATGCGTAAGGAAGGCAGCGCAGAGTTGCGGCATGATAGTTTTATGGATAAAGTGCCGAAAGTACTGGGTGCAGAAGCAGCTCCAAAATTTATTGGAACCGCTTTTTACGTTGTGAATAACGCCAGAAAGGAGCGAGCGATATACAATTTCCCAAAGCGGGAAGCATGCCTCATGGCTATGAGTTACAGCTACGAACTACAGGCCGCCGTGTATGATCGGTGGCAGGAGCTAGAATCTGATAGAACACCATCGTTTGAGAACCTACATAGAATTGCAAATGCTGCGGAAGCCGGGCCAGTTATCATGCGCTTTTACGAATCACTTGGCCTTGATAAAAGTATGGCAGCTATAAGCATGAATAGACTAGTGTACAATAACACCGGTTATGATATGCTTGAACTGGGGGCATTAAACAGTTAGAATCAAGTCGCCAGGTAGCAAAGTGGTACACTCCAACACAAATTGGTAAGATGTGTAACGGTGAATCTCCTGCTACGATTAACCTACTGTTAATGGCTTTAGGGTTCCAGACAAAGGTGCAAGGTGGGTGGGAGCTTACCGAAGAAGGTAAAGAGCATGGTAGAGTGTTTGACGTAAACAAATGGCATGAGAAGCGCGGCACTCCTGTTACACAGATTAAATGGTCTGATTCCGTAGTAGGTTATTTAAAAGTTTAATTCATGTGTTTAACCCCATGGGGACGCTCTGTGATTTATGGGGTGTTCCGTGGGGTCTTTTTATTTATAGGAGGTGTATCATCGCTGGACTATTTGGGGGTGGGGGCACTGGTGGATACAAAGAAGCCATTGCTCAATCCCAGGCAAACACACAAGCAGCAATTGAACAGGCTAACGCTAGGGCAGCGGAGTTACAGAATAGCTTTATGCTGTCTCAACAAGAGTTTCAAGACCGGGCTATGCAGTCTGAACAACGCTACATAGATGCGATTAACGCAGCTACCAGTGAAGGAGAGCGGCAGAGGTTAGCGGAGGAAGCGGCTAGGGCAGCAGATGAGAGCCGTAGGATTGCGGATGAGAACCGACTGGCTGATCTGGCTGCGGGTAATGTAGCCCAGATAGCTACGGGAGGTGGGGACAGGGAGGCCACGGTTGCAGTAGAGGATGATTTACTGAAGCCACGTAGACGCCATACCACAGCGGGCTTGTCTAACACGTTGGGTATTAACCTGTAGGAGGCCATGTGGCATATTCCGGATTAAGGGACTTTTTACAGGCTCAAAACTTATGGTACGCTCCTGAGTTAGAGAGTATACTACAGCGGTACGACTATGATGTGGAGGGAATACGTACATCTGGTACGGGATTTGCTGACATAGATGTTCCAGAAATTAGTGAACATAGTCAGGATTTAGTATCATTTGCCGTGAACCAAGGTATATCTAATACTGGGGGTATGGGATGGCGCGCACCTTTGACACAGTCTTTAGAAGCGGGGTGGGAGTACATCCAGACACACGGTTTAGATTCTACCAGTCAATTACAAGCAGCACAAGATCGGATACAGGGACAGATGCAATCTAGTCAGGAACAGTTAGCTATCCTAGAAGAAAAAGAACGCCAAGCACAGTCCCGGTTGGAAGAGCAGATGTCGGTTACACAAGTAGCACAAGAGCGTGCTGCGGCTGCGACAGAACACCAACGTAGGGCACAGATTAGACTAGACAACACTCGTGGGCTGTCTGCCACCGTGGGTATAACTGTGGGTACAGGCTTTAGATCACAAGATAATCGTAGGGCTGTACAATACCAATCCGCCTCCGATCTAAATAGAGACATAACATCCTCGGGGGTTGACCTTGATGCGGATGACACACAGGGGCCTAGGAGGACGCGTAGAAGGTTATCCAACATGGTGGGGATTAATATATAGGGGTAGCGTATGAACAGCCTTAATGACACTTGTAGGGCCGCGTATGAGCGCTACAAGGATGGTACAGTAATAAGCCAGTCTCTTAAGTATGCTCACTGGACTCTACCGTACATAATGCCTAGTATGGATATCCATGGGCAACGTAATACTTTAATGAATGATTATCAGGAGACTGGTAGTATCCTTGTTAACCACTTGGCTAATAAGTTAGCTGGATTACTATTCCCAGCACAGTATCCGTTCTTTAAGAGTGATATATCCGGAACCCTTAAGGAGGTAGCGGCATCTGCTGGAATGTCCCAAGAGGATATACGCAAGACATTAGCTACACTTGAGATGGAGGCTAATAAGGCACTGTTCCTTAATGGAGGATACGCAGACATTATCCTGGCCTTGAAGTCTCTTATAGTGACTGGTAACGTCCTTATATATAGAGACTCAGCAGCCAAGACCCTGACCACATACACACTAGACAAGTACGTAACTCAACGAGATAGTCGCGGCGCCTTACTGGACTGCGTGCTACATGAGAGAACTACGTTTGGCGCCTTACCCCCATTAATGCAGAACCTGTACCTACAGGCTAAACCGGGGGCACAGAATGCGCCGGAGCAGCCATTAGATAAGTACACACGGATTAAGCGGGTACCTAACGCTGATGGGATACTTGGCTATTCAGTGTATTATGAGTTGGATACTACACGTGTTGGCGAGCCTAGCTGGTACCCCATAAAGACATGTCCATTCATAGCCCCCACTTGGACGCTAATCCCGGGGGAGCATTACGGTAGAAGCATGATAGGGGATTATGCACAGGGATTTGCTAAGTTGTCAACCCTTAGCGAGCAACTGCTATTGTATACGGTTGAGGCTATGCGCTGCATCCATCTGGTAATGCCAGGAGCGCAATCATCTATAGACGACTTAGCTAAAGCAGAGACTGGGGCGTACGTACCAGGTGATCCTGCGCAGATGGGTGTACATGAGGCGGGGGATGCTAACAAGATACAGATGGTGACCGTCCTAATAGATCAGACTAAGCAGGCTCTCCAGCAGGCATTTATGTACATAGCGGAGGCACGGGACTCTGACCGCACTACGGCAACTGAGATACAGATGGGTGCACGTGAGGCTGATTATGCTTTAGGCGGTGTGTATTCTACATTGGCATCGGGTATTCAGTTACCCATGGCGCATCTACTCCTTGCAGAGGTGTCTACTGAGGCAGAGATTGGTGTACTTACAGGAGAGTTAACTCCAGATATTACTGTAGGTGTAGCCGCCCTTGGTAGGAGTGCTGATGTACAGAATCTATTACAAGCGAGTCAAGAGTTAGCAGGAGTGGCACCGATTACCCAAGTGGATCGCAGGCTTGACATTAAACGGATTGTTGACGTTATCCTGGCCGGTAGGAGTATTGATCCCGAGACCATTATGCATACACCTGAAGAAATGCAGGCCATGGCTGAGGCGGAGGCTGCTGAACAGCAAGCCCAGATGGAGATGCTACAGGCTCAACAATTAACAGACACAGCTGAGACTATTGGTAAGATTATCTAAGGAGAAGTAATGACAGACGTTACAGTGAGTGCTGCCAATCCGGTAACTGGGGCACCAACTCAAACTACACCACAGCAAGGGCAGCCTACACAACATGTTGGGATGGTTGCAGGTTGGGTTAATCCTCAACACCAACAGACTACACAAACTAAATCGGCTGCGGTGGATGCACAACCGCCCGCTAATACCACGCCCACGCAACCCACAGCTAAACCAGCCGCGCCAAGTAATTATACCGTATCGTATGATGATATAGGTCAGATAGATGACCCTGTAGTGCGGTCTATGGCTATGATGTTCCAGACCGTAGGTAAGGGGTTGGATGCAGACAGGGTACTCGGTAATGCTATCAGGTATGGCGATCCCGGCTTAATTGACACTAGGTACATTACTGAGAAGGGTGGGGAGAATGCCGACAACCTAATAGCAATGGCCCGAGGTATTGTAGAAGGCGTTACCAAACAGGCGCAGGCATTTGAAACCTCCGTGTATGATACTGTGGGGGGTAAGGGTAACTGGGATGTTATTGTTGGAGTATTTAACAGTAAAGCGCCCACAGAAGTACGTGCAACCGTGGCCCGTATGCTGGACTCCAAGGATGCACTCCTTATCAAACAAGGTGCCGCTATGGTGGCTGAGTATGGCAAGACATCTGGATTGGTACCTCAGTTAGGAACGCAGTTCGGTGCTAGTGCCATGATGGCTTCTAACTCTGGGGGGTTGACTAAGGAGGCATTCCAATCCGCCATACGTCAATTGAATCAAAATGCACCTGACTACAATACCAAGATTAACGCTTTAATGCAACAGCGGGAGCTTGGGAAGAAGAGTGGTTTACGTTAACTAATTAAAGGAAACACAGATGGCATATACAGACTACAACAGCACTATGACGCGTCCGCATTGGGCTGGGGCTAATGCGGACATAGATATCCACCGGGAGTTGTGGGAAGGGGAGATAGACGGATCGTTCCGAGCAATGAGTTTGTTCCGGGAATCTGGCCTCACCAATTATAAACAAGTAGCACATGCTTCCAATACATGGCGTGGTGACCGTATTGGGGGTATTGAAGTTAAGGGGCGTAAGTCCGGGGAAGCTCTGGATCAGGTACGTATACCTAATGAGAAGTTCATCATTACTGTAGACACCACGTCCTATGCTAGTTCCGTGGTGGACTATCAAGATGACTGGACTGCTCCAGACTTCCGACCCAGTCACGTATTTGAACATGGTAACGCACACTCTAAGACTTTTGATACTGCCCATATCATTAAACTGATCCATGCAGCACAGTGGAAAGCTCCCACTAGTCTGACTAACTTTAGCGATGGTATTTACGACAGTTCTAGTGTGACAGCTTGGGATGGCGGGGGTGACTACAGTAAGGATGCAGCCGCCATAGTCAAGGCGCATGCCAAAGCATGTGAGACTTTCGTTAAACGTGACCTCGGGGGCTCCCTTGCAGAATTCATCACTCTCTGTAAGCCTGAGATATTCTCCAGACTGCTTGAGCACAACAAACTGATGAACGTGCAGTTCACTGAGAATACTGGCGCGGGTAACAATTATGCACAGCGCAGGGTGGCCATCATAAATGGTATCCGTATTATAGAGACACCCCGATTCCCCACCAGTGCTATCAGCGATCACATTCTAGGCCCGTCCTTTAATGTGACTGCTAATGAAGCTAAAGTGGGTATGCTTATATTCCATCCTAGACAGACACTGGTTACTGTTGAAGCCCAACCCATGACTGTACGTTACTGGGATCACATGAGCCAGTTTGCCAACCGTTTGGATAGCTACTGTATGTACACCGTAGGTGTCCGCCGCGGCGATGCTTGCTGCGCTATACAGATGCCTTAAACGTAACAAAGTGACCCCGTAGGTATTACTACGGGTTCTCAGTATTAACACGGCCCCGACCACTGCTTGCACGCCGGGGTTTTCTTATGAGGTGTATTGTGTTATTAATTGATTCTGTAAACACTATACTAACCCGTTTAGGAGAAAGGCCAGTAACATCTACAACAACCCCACACCCGACTGTGAGTATTATACTCCTGACATTAGACCAATTACGAAGAAGTGTTCTAACTAGGGGGTGGTGGTTCAATCAGTACGATTACAAAGCGTACCCGGACATTAACGGAGAGATTTACCTAAGTGTAGATACCCTGACATTCTACCCAAAGGTGGCTGGAACAGCAGTCACACGTGGTACACAATTATTTAACCTGCGTGACTCTACATTCGTATTTACGGAACCTGTCGAAGGTACAGTGGTTCAGGATGTCCCTTTTGAGTTACTTCCTGAAAGTGTAAGTAATCATTTAACATGGCTAGCTCTTGTGCAGGTGTATATTAGTGACGTGGGTATGACGGCGGAAGCTCAGGCATGGCAGGGGAATGCTAATGTAGAGCTGGCAACGATGCATCACGAGCATGTAAGGCAGCGGCAGTACAGTACTAGGGATAAGCCCGAATACCGGCGTATACGTCGATCTATGGTGAATTAGGGGGATACATGGCCACATTTGAATCTGCGTATAAGAGTTTACTACAAGGGGTTTCCCAACAGCCTGCTGAGGTACGGTTACCAGGACAGGTTAGTGCTCAATTGAATATGCAGTCTGACCCAGTATCGAATCTACGCCGTAGATATGGATGTCGATCCATAGCACAGTTCCCTGTAACAGGGGCTAATCAGAACTCCATTCAAGCGTGGTACATGAATATAGCTGGGGCATTGGTACATATCCTTATTGATGCAAACACTGGTACCCTGCGGGTGTTTAATAACAATTGGGTACTCGAGGGCACCCTGACTAGTACGTACTTACAGGCGGTTAACTCAAGATCAATACGTGTGGCCCCAGTGGGTAATGAGTTATACATTGGTAATGTTGAGATACTACCTAACCTGATACGTACGCCATCCGGGCTCAACCCAAGCCACACCGGATTTTTCTACGTGATGGCGGGGGCTTTCAGCAAGTCTTACAGTATACTGATTAATCGGTCAGGACATCTGCCCTACACTGTCACGTACACCACTCCTAACGGTAGTAATCCGGGGGATGCGGCCTTATCTGTACCCGAGTACATTGTAGGCCAGTTAGCCCAAGCAATACAGAGTACTGACCCATCAGGGCCCACTGTATACGTGGATGGTCCGTACTGCTACCTAGATTGGTCTGGTGATATAGTAGTCAATAGTTCAACTGGTAAGAATTACTTAATAGTCAGTAAAGCTAGTGCTGTACTAGACGTAGGAGAGTTGCCTGCTAGACTACCTCCCGAGGCGGACGGGTATAACTGCCGTGTGGGTATTGGTGAATTCGTGTATTACTACCGGTACAAAGATGAGACTAATGAATGGATTGAGGTGGGGGAGTACGGTGGGCCTAGTGCTATTGACGATGCTCCTATAAGCCTGTTCTGGAATGGCTCTGCTTGGGCATTAAACGAAACTCCCTATGATGGACGTAATGCTGGGGATGAGTTATCCAATCCTACGCACGAGTGGGTTGAATATGGTATATCCGGCATAGGCACATACCAAGGTAGATTAGTAATCCTATCCGGCCCTATGGTATCTTTAAGCGTAGCTAATAAACCACGTAAGTTCTTTCGTACTACTGTATCAAGTGTACTTAACTCTGATCCTATTGAGGTAGGAGCTAATGCTACGTCAGCAGCATCGTACGAGTGGTGTATGCCATTCCAGAAGGATTTGATCCTATTCAGTGCAGCTCACCAAGCTGTACTCCCAAGTGGAAACGTTGGTGTGACACCAAGCACGGCCACGGTTGTACCTACGTCTGGCCACGCTGTGGATACACAGTGTGAACCTGTTATTGTGGGTAGAACTGTTCTGTACAGTAAGCCCCGGTCAGAGGACTTCTTTGGCTTTATGGAGCTAGTACCGTCCAGCTACACTGACTCTCAGTACACTAGCCAAGACATCACACAACATTTACCACTGTACATGCCGGGACGATGCCGCTTTGGTGTAAGCTCTAGTACAGCATCAGTAGCCCTGTTCTCGCCTAGTGGGGACGATCATGCCTTGATTGTGCATGAGTACTACTGGGACGGGGATACTAAGATTCAACAGGCATGGCACCAATGGGTATTCCCGTACCCTATAGCGGCAGCATACTTTGCTACGGATAAGGTAATCCTAATATTCGTCCGGAACGGGTATGCATTCATTGCAACGGTTGATCCCCGTATCGGTAAGGTTAACAGCTCTAATGAATTCACGGCCTATCTAGACTTTCAGAGGGCTGTGAGCTATACTAATCGGACTATCCCTATACCAAGTGAGTTATTGATGTTTGACCCCGACATAGGGGATAAGTTAATGGCGGTGGTGGGATCAGGCCCAGATAGGGGTAGTCTCATTGGAACAACATACGATGGTGTCAACGATTGGTTGACAACTGATTTATCCCACCCTGAAGGTGATGCGGTTGTGGGAGTACCTTACCGAAGCTCAGTAATGCTAACACCGCCTGTCCTGGCTGACCGTGATGGCAATCCAGTATACACAGGTAAGCTGTTGGTAAATAGATACAACATAAACACCAGTGATAGTTCCCAGTACAAGGTGCTACTCAGTACCGACGATGATGTTGGTGAAGTGTCTCTAGTACCCACCCTGTATATGGACAGCACAGAGTTGCAGTTAGGTAGGGCTCTGGATGCGGGTAGGTCTAAGGCAGTAGTACCTGCTAGAGTGGATGCCCGTAAGGTGCATCTTGAGGTATTCACCGACGGTCCAGGCTCGTTAACAGTCCAGAGCGTGGAATACGTATTGAACTATAACACTAAGTATAAGAGAGGTTTATAATGTTGGATACGCTTGGAGTATCTGCCGGACTATCAGTAATCAGTTCAATCTTTGGAGGTAATTCTCAGAAGAAACAAGCGTACCGACAGCTGGCCTATCAGGCTGAATCTGAGAGTAAGCAGGTAATAGCTGAGAGATTGGGCACAACCATACAGAATGCGTACAGTGTTGCGTACTCTCAGATGCAACTTGGACTGCAGAAGAGGCAGACTGCCCAGGAGTGGGGCGCTGTAACGGCTGCTAGCTTAGCCGCTAAGGGGGATGCATCTGTAGGTATAGCTAGTACCGGTACCATGGGAGCTAGCGCCCAAGCAGTACTGTCTGATATAGATAAGAAGACTAACGAAGCCCTTGCTGCGGTATACAGTAACTATGATTCAGCTGCACAGGCTTACAACTACGACTTAGATATGATGCGGGTTAGTACTCGTATAGGTCAACCTGTTGCTAACGAGTACAAGTACACTGGTCCCAGTACAAGTAACATTTTATTAGGGGGCTTATTACAAGGTGCGGCTACGTTTGCATCTGGATATGCTTCTTCTAAGTTTAAACTATCCTAGAGGGTTCCTATGGCTGAACGTAACTATAAAGCACCAGAATTTGGTGTTAGGGATACCCGCCAGATATCCCAACGTGGTCCTTCCTTAGGTAGAACTTCTGGAGGGGGTGGACGTACTGTGGCAGCTGGTGATAGCACTTGGCAGGACAGGCTCTTAGGTAACGTACTCAACCAAGCTCAACAGATTGCTATGCAAGCCTTCCAGAATCAGGAGCGGGAGGCATATATAGCTGGACAGACTGCCCAGCTATTGGGTAAGTCTGTTGAGGAGTTGGAGGGAGATTCCTTAACCAAGGATTGGCAGCGGGCCGGGTACCAAGATAATGCCACTAAGGTTGCCTTGGCTGAAGCACAGGCTAACTTTATGAATGACCTACCTGAGCTAGCTAAAGGTACCCCAGAAGAGCTACAAACGTATTTAACGAAGCGTAGGCAGTCGTTGGTACCTACCCTACAGGGCATGACTAAGAATGCCCAGCAACAGGCTTTTGATGCGATCCTGAGCATGGATACCCAGAGTGTTTCTGCGTATACTCCGGCTAGGGCTAAGTATATCATTGGGGAACGTACCGCTGCTGCAAACACATCCGTACGTACTTCCTTAGCAGGCTTAGGTGCTGTAGCTGCTCAGGTACAGACTGGTGAGACTTCACTAGAGAGTTACCAGAGTACTGTGCAGGGTACAGGTAAGACTATACTAGACAGTACCTTGAATGATGAGTCTCTACCTGGTAACGTTAGACAGCAGTTGTTCTCCCAGGCCATTGACCTAAGTATGGCTGATGGGCTTACTAACCTGTATGAATTCTACAGAGACTCAGTAGATAGCCAGGGGCGGTCAATCCTAGGTGAGATTCCTATGAAGGATCAGGTAAAGCTCGCTGAGAAGTATTCCAAGATGCGTAACAGGCAGGTTACTGACTCTCAGTTAACTGCACATACCGACGTAGCCATGTTGCGGGCTAGTATAGCTAGTAGTACCTTCGAAGGCTCACCTCAGGATGTATTCACCCGCACTCGGGATTGGGTAGCCAATGGCATCCTGACACCCGCACAGGCGGGGACATTGGTAGCTCAGGCTGCTAATATGAAGGGCCGGAATGAGGAGGATGACGCTCTAGTAACCGCACTGTATGCAGGCCAGTACAACATCATTGATGCATTAGGTAAGACTCCGGCACAGGCTGTTAAAGCTGTTACCAAGCAATTAGCCCTGAACAATGCAGACGACCAGACTATAGAGCAATCCTTACGTATCCTAGGGCAGCGAGAGCCTGCTGCTCTTACAGAGTACGCTAAGAGGGTTAGTAGGAATTTCCATCAAGTTAGGGCTGGTATAGATGGTGAGATACCTAATGACGCTATTGAATCTGTCTTAGGTATATCTGACACGTATACCGATCTCAAGCGGGAAGGTAATAATAACGGAGCTGCTGCTGTGCTGTCAGGACTATCAGAGGCGGATAGAATCACAGTAGCCCGTATTAACGACCTAGTCGGCACTGGGATACCTGGAACAGATGCTGTACGTACTGCTGTAATGGAGGATCGCGTTAATGCTTCGAGAACTCCCTCAGAGAAAGCAGGGATGGCTAGTATGTACAAGAGCCTTAGCCTTCAGGATATATCCGAGAGTACCTCAGCAGCGACTACGTTAAGACAGTGGATGACTACTGCTAAGGGATTACTCCCCCTAACAGATACAGCCTTCGCAGAGCTACGTCCTAAGGCAGGTATCCTGTCTCAAGGTAAAGCTCGTTTAGATAGTGCCAGTATACTTCAAGCAGAGCATGACTTCCGTAATGAGTATCTCAAGGAGGCTAACAGGTTAGAAGCTACTCAACCGTATCTAGCTGGTAATAAAAAAGTACTCATGGCTACTATCGAGGCTAGTCTAACTGATCGGGCCATTGTTACAGACAGTGGTGTGGTGTACATGCCACAAGGGGCTACCCTACAGAGTAAGTTCAATCTACCTAGCGAGGCTAGACAGAACTTAGGTATCGCAATAGGTATCCTAACACGCCCCACCAGAGATGACTCGCGTATGCGTGTGTACTTCGACGATGACGGTAGATTAGTTGCAAAGGAGAGTATAGCTAAGACTGGTCAGCCTGTTGGTACCCCGTACTTCGTCAGTGATGCGGATATCCAGAGCACTGTGAAGTCACTCATTGACCGTGGTGCCGATAAGGCCGGGGAACCATTCCGTGGTACTACACACAAAGGAACTACAGGTGTACCTGTTACATTTAATGGGGAGAACTCTGTAGGAGTACCTGCTGACTGGCAGTACAGCCTTCGTAAGGATTTGGTTAAGTACGAGGATGTTAGGGACACAGTGTATTCAGACGCTGCTGACTCAAGTATAATGATTGGAGGTGTTGGGGTAGCCAGTACCAATACGTATTGGCAGAAGAACCTCAAGGGGCGCTCTAAGGGAGATAAACTTACCCAGGCGGAGATTAATGAGAGCTTCGCTGTAGCATCTAATGAGGCTGGCAGTGCAGCCCGTAAGGTAATGTCTGAGGCTGGTTTGTATGGTAAGGAAACCTACCGATTCCTAGCACATGTAGCTTACCAAGCGGGGGGTGGTGCATTACAATCTAAGAGTACCTACCGTGACTTGGTTGCAGCTATGAAGGAAGGTGACGATGTTAAAGCCCTCACAGCACTGTCTAAAACGGGTGTATTCAAGTACGGAAATGATAGGGCTACCTTCTATAGGGGGCAGTTGATTAAAGCTAATGCTGAGCATCGTAGAGGCATTGGGAAGGATGCTTACACTAGAGCTATACAATAACTAATTCAGGAGGTGTTATGGCAGATACACTAATTCAACCAGTAGCACCTAATGAAGCTCTGGCCCCGGTACAGAACAAGCAGTACTTACCGGGAGCACCGGTGCAGTACGGTACAGGTATCCCCGACAGCGTGGTACCTGCACCTAAGTATGGTAAACTAGCTGACTTTATTGTCCCAGAGAGTACTTCGAAGTTATCTGATGTTCTACTGAATCAACGTGACCTACGTGGTATTGGGGAAGCTAACGCCAGACTTAATCAAGAAGATTATAGCGTCAAGGAAGTACTTAACGCTGCTACAGAATCGTGGTTACTCCCATCACTAGAACGGAGTATTAATAAGTATTTATTTAATAGGGAGTACGGTGAGGATGATCCCACCTTCTCACCGTATGATTTCCTCAAGGGAGCTAATAAGGGCCTATCTGAGCAGGAGATGGAGTACTTCTTAGATAACGCTAATAACCCGCGTACTGCTGCTAGGGCAATGCGTCGTATTAATGAGATGCGTGAGGTTAGTAAGGTCACTGGGGACAACCGTGTAGCCAGTGTTATTATAGGCTTTGCTGACCCGCTTATGCTAGCCCTACCCGGTGCGTATGGTGTATCTGCTGGCGGTACTCTAAGTAGGGCTGCCACTGTAGCCTTATCAGCAGGTACTAACGTTGCTCTAGGGCGTGCCGGTGATGATGTGTATACTACCCAGGATATGCTCAAGGATGCATTCATAGGTGGTGCTCTTGGTGCTATATTCCACACTAGGAGGGTTGCCTTACCTATACCTATACAAAACATTGGTAAGCCTGGGGTAGGTGTAGAGACTGCTGTTGATAAATCATTAGGTGGGGGTACTCGCGCTATAACTAATGCTGTTGGTAGGGGTATACAATGGAACCTACACAGGACTATGAGTGGATACGGTACCCGCGGTAAGCACGTGGCAGGTGAGCTTCTTGACGATGTTGGTGATTACAGTAAGGTGTCGGTAGAGTCTTACAAGGAGAGTAACCTAGCACTCCTGAATGAATCCAGGTTCGCTGTGGAAGATAGTATTCGTGCGGAGTTGGGTAGACGTGGCCACAGTAGCATGTCTCAGATAACATCGCCAAATAAGTACCACACTGCCCAGATGAGTTTAGAGAAGGAGATACTCAAAGAGCTACAGAACCGTGAGGCTGCATTGATGGGGCTCCCTACACCACATGCACCGGGTACCAAGGAAGTGCAGGCCATAGCTGACCGTATTGGTGAGTTCAATAAGTCTGCTGCTGGCCTAATGCGTAGGGCTGGGGTAGAGGGTGCTGAAGAGTTAGTTGGCACAGCGGGGTACTTCCACCGTAGATGGGATGTGGCTAAGGTAGAGAACATTAAGTCTCAGTTAATCCGTAACGGTATGTCTGAGTTAGATGCACGTAAAGCCATTGAGGACACACTATCGGGTAGCCTACAATCAGGTTCAGGTATATCTAAAGACGTAGCGGACACCATAGCCAATACACTCCTACGTAGGATTGAGCAGCAGGGTTCCTTTAACGATGCTACACTACTTACTGCTATTGAAAGGGCAGATGCTCAGGCTATCAAGGAAACCTTGGTTAGTCTGCATGTGAGTAAAGCCGACGCAGAGAAGATTGCCCAGAAGATCACTGCTGGTATGGATGAGGCTAAGAAGGCTGGGCACCTGAAGCAGCGTATGGATATGGATTACTCATTCAAGCTTAGGATGCCAGACGGTACCACTCGGGGCATAGATGACATGATAGACCACCGTGTTACCAGTGTCCTGGACGTGTATGCTAAGAGAGTAGCTGCTGACTCAGCCTTCGCACAGAAGGGCTACAAGAATGACACAGCCATTCAACAGCTCCGTAGAGACTTCCTAGATAACGTAGAGTATGAACGTAGGGCTGAGGCTGAGCATCTTTGGAGTAATACTGTAGCAGCGCTTCGGGGTGAGGCAGTAGGTGCTACTCTTGATCCCAAATGGCGTGTAGTGCAGGGGCTTACCCGTACCATAGCTCTTCCGAACTCTGGTATATGGCAGCTCACTGAGTACGCTCAGATCATGGCTGAGTACGGACTACTTAAGACTACTAAGGAGTTCATGAAGAACCTACCCGGGTTCCGCAGCATAGCTAGGCCTAACAAGGGTACCGCTAGGCAGCTTAACACTGTACTAGCAGATCACAGTGCCCAATCAGTACGTATGCGACCATTCCTCATGAGGTACGAGGACGGATTCGATATGGGGGTTGCATCAGGCACTGAGTTGTTCACACAGGCTGCAGGGAACGCTATACCATACGCCAACGGTATGAAGTGGATTCACCACCACCAAGCTAATATGGTAGGTAATCTAATCCTAACCAGGCTGGACGATGCTGTTAGGGGTAACGCTAAAGCTATTCGCTACCTAGCTAAGGACGGTATAGACGTAGGGGATATTAAGGCCCTTAAGTCTGAAGTGGATCGTGTAGGTTTTGACGTAGATAAATGGAGTCCTGAACTATGGGATAAGGTTAGACCTAAGTTGGATCGTATGGTAGACGCTGTAGCATTACGTTCCCGTATGGGAGACTTACCTGCATTCATGACGTTTGACCAGTTGGGTAAGTTCTTAGGTGCATTCCGTACCTTTACCTTCACTGCTCACAATAAGCTACTAGCTGGTGGTATGATGCGTAATGGTGCTGGTGCTGTTGGGTTACTCCTTATGTATCAATTCCCTCTAGCCTACGCTGCTGTTCAAGCTCAGGCTGTCTTACACGGTAAGGGTTTTCTATCTGATAATGAGGCTGCCCATAAGGGGGTTGCTGTAATGGGAGGGATTGGCTTGTTCTCTGACGTGTTTAAGGTAGCCAGTGGGGACAGTAACAACATTGGTACCCCAGGTATGCTTGCGTTGGATCGTACTACAGCCTTTGCTGGACATGCCTTGCGTGGCGACGCTGCTGGTGCTGCTAAGGATGCTATGGGGATGATTCCTTTAGTATCTTCGATACCCTTCATGCGGGGGATAACTAACACAACTTTTGACTAGGATGACAAATGCCGTATAGCTCACAAACAGTAACGTCGGACGGTACGTTAGAAACTGTTGATATAATCTTTGAGTACATTGACCGCTCAGAAATACACGTGTACTTTGATAGTATAGAGCAGTTCACTGGGTGGGCTTGGGTTGGTACAGAGAAGCGTATCCAGTTCTCACCTGTGGTTCCAAATGGGATTGTGGTGCTTATTCGAAGGACTACTGACCTAAGCAAGCTACGACATGAGTACTCTGCTGGGGCCGCTTTCCGAGCAGATACCCTGGACGAATCCCTAGAGCAGGTACTACATATAGCTCAAGAGGCCACTGAGGCGCAGTTGGGTGGGGATTACTATGCGGATATTAACATGCATAATAATAGTATTGTTAATCTGAAGAACCCAGAGACTGACCCCACAGCAGCTGTATCCCTTAAGCAGTACCAAGATGATGCTCTAGGTGCCCATTCTGCTAAGTCTTTAGCAGAGAATGCCGCAGGTAACGCTATGATCTCCGCCGGTGCGGCCTTAACCTCAAGGAATCAGGCCGAAGGCTTCAAGGAAACTGCGAGTACAGCCGCAGGGACCGCCACTACTCAAGCAGGATTTGCTACTGCTGCAAAGAACCTAGCTGTAGACGCTAAAAATGATGCTGAAACTGCTAGGGATAAGGCTCAGGAGTGGGCCGAGAAGTCTACCGAGGTTGCACCAGGTGAGTTTAGTGCTAAATATTGGGCCACTGACGCTGCTTCATCCGCTGTATTGGCTGGGGATAATGCTAGGTTAGATATTGGCACCGTTACTACCGGTGCAGCAGGTTCCACCGCAAGTGCTACAATAACTGGTACCGTGGGCAATCAATCCCTTAACCTAACCATACCAAGAGGAGATAAGGGAGATGTAGGTACCGGAGATGTGACTGGGCCCGATTCCACTGTCAATGACTCCATAGCTCTATTTAACGGTGTCACCGGTAAGCTAATTAAAGCCGGGCCTACTATATCTAGTATAAGTACTTATACTGCTAGTGGTGCAGGTGCGGTTACCAGGCCAATGCGTGATAAGTTATCGGATGTGGTATCTGTCAAGGATTTCGGTGCTATAGGTGATGGTATTACAGATGATACCGCCGCTATACAGGCAGCGCTAAACACATCGGCCGCGCAAATCATATTTCCGGATGGGGTATATCGTGTAGTTGATGCGGCCCTTAATGGCACACCTGTGTTAGTATCAAATCAATCGGGTCGGATTATCAAAGGGAGTGGTGTAATAACAGCTACAACCACTGTGTTACGAGTGTTGGGTATATACGGAGAACACACAAGTGTACAGATATCCGTACATGGTAATAACTGTATAGCTGAGGCCATTAGAATATATGCGGATAACTGCACTGTTGCGAACTGTTATATTTCGGATTTATATACTACTACGTATAGTTGTGTAGCTATAGGTACAACTAATGTAAATGGGAGTACTTTTATACGTAATAATGATATACGTAACCTAACTTCAGTTGGTGATGGTGTCCTTGGCAACGGTAATGGTATGGCGCGTGGAATTGCTATTAGTATGTCTACTGATACATCTGGTGTGACTATTATTGAGAATAACACGATAATAAATGTACTAGGTGAGGAGGGAGATTCCGTTGCAATAATATCCTCGAACGGTAGCGGCACATATTATACTGCAAACGTCATAGTACGTAATAACATTATAACCAACTTTACACGGCGGGCAATAAAAATACAAGCCAGTGGTGTAAAAGTCCAATCAAATATACTGACCCACAATTTCACGGATAGTGCTGTAATACCGAATAGGTTAACAGTAATTGATTTAGTACAGGGTGGGGATCACTTGGTAACTGGTAACGTGTTGGATAAATGTAAGTGGTTTACCCAGATTGCATGTTCAACTAATACCCCAGATAGCTTCAATAACTTTAATATTTCAGATAACACGATTACGGGAATTGGT
>Ga0265293_10002118_pt1 | contig 41095 bp, 33 predicted proteins | sample Munlanlewell138R_FD_192505 | JGI IMG/M metagenome (GOLD analysis project Ga0265293, IMG submission 192505) | Leachate microbial communities from a municipal landfill in Southern Ontario, Canada - Leachate well 138R | ecosystem: Engineered > Solid waste > Landfill > Unclassified | place: Canada...
CCACTGAATATTTCTGTTACTGACATAAGTGTGTGTTACTGTGGTTTTGCTACTATTATGTCATAATAGTTCTTGAATATATTTTATGTCTGTTCACAAATTTTAATAATTATTTTGCCTAATGGACAATTATTTGGTGAGGACTTTTACATTAAACATTAGATGCGGAGATAGTACTCCTTTTTAATTAATATTTTAAATACTATACAATTAACCTGGCTTGGTATCCCACCACCTAGCTCAGAATGGCGTATTGTTGTTCGCTTATAAAAATCTTATTTGTAAATTTAACTTAAAAAAAAGTTGACCGTCTTGTTCGTAAATTGTGCCAAACTCGTGTCGTGTACTGCTTGCTGTATCTAATTTTGTATGTTTATATAAATAATTTTCGAAATCATTTCTATTATAAATATGATAACATAGAACGTCTCCATTTTCTTTTACTATGAGATAACCACCTGTAGCATCTACTGCACCTGTCCATACTTTAGACGGCATCATCCCTAAGGCAACATCAGTTAATAATCTTTTAATTTTATATTCGTAAAATGGATGATTGTTTTCAATATTGTATTGAATAGGATTCATACTTGCAACACTACTAACTAAGTCTGATGTTTTAGTATTATTGGATGAGTAAAATGATAAAAGTATTTCTGATAAAATCAAGGGTAAAGCTGTATCAATGAGAGTTAAATTGTTGCTAAAAATTTCGCTTTCGGTTTTAACAAACTTTAGGACTCCTTTCAGTTTATAAATTCTTTCAATTCTATCTTGAATTTTTCGTTTTGAATTAATTGCATTTATTTGACTGATTTCTTCTATCGAGAATGAGGAGTTGTCAATCTTATAAATAAAGTTTGTTGTTTTTCCTGCATTCAATAAAGTGGACGGGCTACCTAGTCTTGATTTTATGCTGAATCCAAGTTCAGGAGTTGTGCCAGTACGCTGGTCGTGAATTACAATACGAATATCACTTTTTGTTGTTGATTTCGCCTTAATAGAATGGCTATTAAATGAGTTTAAAAACTTTTCTGTTTCAATTATCGAAAAAGTACGTTCTGTTTTACTTTGCAAAATTGAAAGTAAATTTTGGGCTTGCTCTTGAAATGTTTTAGTTGTAATTCTAAAAACTTCTTTTTCATTTTTGATTACAACTATATCATTGTCATAACTGAATTCAAAGTTTAAGTTTGTTTCGTATCGTAAAATTCTAATTACAGGAAAAATTAAATCCTCAATTTTGTTCAAATCTCCATCACCTGCATATATTTCTTTGTCAGCTAAAATTTTTAAAAGCGTATAAATCTCGCTCCATTCTCCCTTATTTCCTGTTATCATAACTCAATTTCTTTACAAGGATAATTTTCGCTTTCCCAAACTCTGCCATTGTAAGAAATTTGAGCGATAAAGTTATTTTCGTTGTCTATTACTCTTCCTCCAATCCAAGAAGAACTGCCCAAATTAAAATATTTAATGAATCTCTTACAAAGTTCACTTGCATCTTTCAGACTTTTAATTTGATAATAAATAAAATCTCTTGGTTTGCTTAATTCTTCAAATTGCACATTTAGTGAATATTGACAAAAACGTTCAATGTCTATTTGTGAACCTAAACTCACAAACAAGGTTTGATTAAATTTTTCTATTTGCTTCATAATTTTCTAAGCTTATAAGTTTTAATATTTCTTTTGCAGTTTCCTCTATTGCTGGTATAGCAACAGAATTACCGAACTGTTTGTAAGCTGAAGAGTCAGCGACAGGAATAATGAACTCGTCAGGAAAGCCTTGTAGTCTAGCCCATTCTCTAGGTGTCATTTTTCTGATTCCTTCTCTATTTACCTCTCCTTTTATGTGGGTTACGGGTGTGTAATCCGTTATCCTAAAATCTAACACTAAATTTCTTTCTCTACCCATACCTCCACAAACAACAGCATTTGCAATTTCATCATCTTGGATGATTTCATAACCAAAACCATTCCCTTTCTTTTCATGTCTTGTTTTATGGTTTTTTAATGTTTTTATGTATTGGGTTGATAAATAATATTTTGTAGAAGGTACATTTTCTTCTTTAATATCAGCAAATGAAACAATTTTTTTTAAAGGTTTTGGATATGTAAACGTATTTACTCCTGTGCTTGGATTAAAACCAACAATATAAATTCTCTCCCTGTTTTGGGGAACTCCGAAATCTTTTGCATTTATAATTTGAGGTTCAGGAACGAAATATCCTAAATCATTTCTCAAAACATTTAAAATTGTGGTTAAAGTTCTTCCTTTGTCATGATTCTTTAATCCTTTTACATTTTCCAAAAATATTGCTTTTGGTTGTTTCCTTTTGATAATTTCGGCAACATCAAAGAACAGCGTTCCTCTTGTATCTTCAAACCCACCTCTTTTGCCAGCAATTGAAAATGCTTGACAAGGGAATCCTGCACAAAGAAGATCAAAATTATCAGGAATATAAGATTTGGTTTCTTCTTTCGTAATATCGCCAAATGGTACTTCGCCAAAGTTTGCTTTGTAGGTGCGTTTTGCTTCTTTATCCCACTCGCTTGTAAAAACACATTTTCCACCTAAATTTTGCAATGCCAAACGAAAACCCCCAATTCCAGCAAATAAATCAATAAATTTGAATTTTGGATTTTTATTTGGTGGAAAGGGAACATTAAAAGTATCAAATAAACCATATTGTAAGGCTTCTTCTGCAACCTGCATAGAAATTTCTTCATCTGGATATTTATACTCAAGAATTTCTTTTGTAAATTCTACGGCTCCTTCTTTATAAAATTTAGAAACTTCATCTTTAGTATTATATAAATAGTGTGTTAAAACAGCCTCTTGATTATTATCTGGTTCTATCAACTTAATTTTAAAGTGCTTGTCTTCAAAGGTTTTTAACGATATTTTTTCTTTTATGTTCATTTTCAAATCTCTTGTTGTTTCTTCTATTTTAATTGTGCAAGATAGTAAATTTTTTTCAATATCTTTTGCCTTAAATCTTAAAATTCTTTTAATATCTAATTTTCAAAATTCAAAAAAGATTTGTAAAATTGTAGCTTAAATAATTATATTATGAAGCACAAAAATTCTTTTTTAGTTTACAGTTTAGTTTTAGTTTTAATTTTTATTAGTTTTTCGTGTAAAAGCTTGAAAGACAGTAAGAATGGTGAGCTTTGTGTTAAAAAGCCAAAATATATTTTCTTGTTTATTGGTGATGGTATGGGAATTAACCATGTTAGTCTTGCAAAGTATTTTTATAAAGAAAAAGCTGATGATATTAGTTTTACAAATTTTCCTTATTTTGGAGTTTGTACAACTTCGAGTAAAAATAGCCTAATTACCGACTCCGGTGCAGCTGGCTCGGCTATAGCTTGTGGAGAAAAAACTAATTCTGGAAATATCTCTTATTATCCTTGGTTTTCTGAAGATTCAATTCCTTTGTCTTTTGCTAAAATTGCTCACGAAAAAGGTATGAAAGTTGGAATAATTACAAGCGTATCAATAAATCATGCAACACCTGCAGCCTTTTATGCTCAAAGTCCACATCGAGACCTATATTATGAAATAGGAAATCAACTTCCTGAATCAAATTTCGAGTTTTTTGGTGGTGGTGGCTTTAAGCATCCGCAAGGAAAAGATAATGACCAACCAGATTTATATGAAAAAGCAAAATCTAAAAATTATATCGTGAGTTCAAATATTAATGATTTTAAAAATATTGATAATAAAGATGAAAAATATATGTTTGTAAATCCAAAATTGGGCTGGGAGAGTGATATGCCGTATTTAATTGATAGAAAAGCTGATGGTGGATATAGTTTAGCAGATTTTGTGAAAACTGGAATTAATGTTTTAGATAATCCAAATGGGTTTTTTATTATGCTGGAAGGTGGAAAAATTGATTGGGCAGCCCACTCAAACGATGGTGCAGCAATAGTAAAAGATATTTATGATATGGATTTAGCTATTCGTGAGGCTTATGAATTTTATAAAAAATATCCTGACGAAACTTTAATTCTTGTAACTGCAGATCACGAAACAGGCGGTTTATCTTTAGGAAATGCTTATAAAGGCGATGATAGTCAGTTTATTTTATTGGATAATCAAAAAATCTCAATAAATAGCTTTTCGCAAAAAATAAAAGATTATAAACAAAATAATGAAGATTATTTTATTAATGATATTTGGAAATTCTCAGAGGAATATTTTTTCACGGAAAGTCCTATTTATTCAGCATCGGATTCTACAAGAGTTTTAGAAGCTTTTAATTATTATTTTTACGATAAATCTCCGTCAACAACTTTGGAACCTAAAATTTTATATGGTTCAGAAAATCCTGTGGCATCAACTTTCGGAAATATTATATGTACAAAAGCCGGTTTAGGATTTACTTCTTGGTCGCATACAGCTGCTGCTGTACCTGTGTTTTCAATTGGAGTAGGAGCAGAAAAGTTTGGAGGAGCAATTGATAATACAGAAATTAAAACTTTGTTGTTGGAGGCACTTGGTTGGTAAAAAACTAAACTTTTCAATAAATATATTTTAAAACATATTATTTTTCTTAGGAATTTTAAAGTTTAATTTTTAATTTTGAACAAACAAAAATTTAATGATATGCAAGATTTAAATTGGTCAAAATTACCTTTTGGTTATGTGAAAACCCATTATAATGTCCGCTCTGTTTATAAAGACGGAAAATGGGGCGAAATCGAAGTAAGCGATTCGGAACATATTAACATTCATATTGCTGCAACTGCTTTGCATTATGGACAAGAAGCTTTTGAAGGAATGAAAGCTTACCGTGGAAAAGATGGTAAAATTCGTCTTTTTAGGTGGGATGAAAATGCAAAAAGATTGCAATATTCAGCTCGTGGTATTTATATGGCTGAAGTTCCAGAACAACTTTTCTTTGATATGGTAAAAAAAGTTGTTGAGTTAAATAAAGACTTTGTTCCACCACACGGAACAGGTGCTTCTTTGTATATACGTCCATTCTTGTTCGGAACAGGACCAAAAGTAGGTGTTCAACCCTCTGATGAATATACTTTTGTGATTTTTGTAACTCCAGTAGGACCGTATTTTAAAGAAGGTTTTAATCCTGTGAAAATTGCTGTAGTTCGTGATTCGGATAGAGCAGCACCTCTTGGAACAGGAACTTATAAAGTTGGCGGAAACTATGCGGCAAGTTTGTATGGTACTATTAAATCAGTAAAAGCTGGATATGGTGCTCCAATGTATTTAGATGCTAAAGAAAAGAAATATATTGACGAAATCGGGGCAGCAAACTTTTTTGGTATTAAAGATAATACTTATATCACACCTGAATCTCCATCAATTTTACCTTCTATTACTAACAAAAGTTTAGAGCAATTAGCTGCTCATCTTGGATATAAAGTTGAAAGAAGACCTGTAGCTTTTGATGAATTAAGTAGCTTTGAAGAAGTTGGTGCTTGTGGAACCGCAGCTGTTATTTCGCCAATTGGAGAAATTAAAGACCTTGATGAAGATGTTACTTATACTTACTGTAAAGACGGAAAGGCAGGACCTGTTTCTACAAAACTTTATGAAACTTTAGTTGGAATTCAATATGGTGATATAGAAGACCCATTTAATTGGGTTACAATACTCGATATTTAAAAATTAAAAAGCCGTTTTTCAGACGGCTTTTTTTTTATTTTAAATTTTCATAATACCATTTTACTGTAAGCTCCAAACCTCGTTTCACATCAAACTTAGGTTTATAATTTAATAAAGTTTTTGCTTTTTCTATTGAAGCTAATGAGTTTTTAATATCTCCTTGCCTTTCGGGTCCGTGAATTGGTTTTATTCCTGCAATTTCAGGTTTAAATTTTGCTAATAAATTAATGAGTAAATTTGTAATCTCATTCAAATTATTAGCTTCGCCATAAGCTATATTATATACTGTGTTTATAGCCTTAGGATTATTGTTTGTTGCAGCAAGTTCGTTTGCCTGAATTACATTTTCTATAAAAGTAAAATCCCGTGATTGACCGCCATCGCCATGAATAGTTGGTGATTGTAAATTTATTAGTTGTTTTATAAACTTTGGAAAAACTGCAGCATAAACAGATTCCGGATCTTGATTTTTACCAAAAACATTAAAATACCTTAATCCTATAGTTTCTAAGCCATATAAATCGGAAAAAACTTTAGCATACATTTCATTTACATTTTTTGTAACTGCATAAGGGGAAAGAGCATTTCCAATATTTTCTTCTAATTTTGGTAAACAAGGATTGTCGCCATAAACAGAGGAGCTTGACGCATAAACAAATCTTTTAACTTTATTATCTCTTGCAGCAACAAGCATATTTAAAAAGCCAGTAATATTTACTTCATTGCTTGAGATGGGGTCGGTTATCGAACGCGGAACCGAACCTAAAGCGGCATGATGTAAAACTATGTCTATTCTTTCGCAAGCATTTTTACAAGCCGTCAAATCTCTGATATCAGCATTTATCAGTTTAAAGTTTTTGTTTTCAATGAATTGGTTTATATTTTCTTTTTTTCCTGTAGAAAAATTATCAAGACAAACTATATAATTATTTTGCCTCAATAATTTTTCAATTAAATTAGAGCCAATAAAACCGGCACCACCGGTTATCAGTACTTTAGAGTTTTTTATTTCAGACTTATTATTTTGCATAATTCACCGAGCGAGTTTCTCTTATCACGGTAATTTTTACTTGTCCTGGATAAGTCATTTCGTCTTGAACACGCTTAGCAATTTCAAAACTTAGTTGTTCAGATTCTGCATCGCTAAGTTTTTCGCTTCCTACAATAACTCTAAGTTCTCTTCCTGCCTGAATAGCATAAGTTTTTAAAACTCCTGGATATGATAATGCCAAAGCTTCTAAATCTTTTAATCTCTTTATATAAGATTCAACTATTTCTCTTCTTGCACCTGGTCTTGCTCCTGAAATAGCATCACAAACTTGTACAATAGGAGAGATGAGGCTTGTCATTTCCACTTCGTCGTGGTGGGCACCAATAGCATTACAAACTTCAGGTCTTTCTTTATATTTTTCGGCTAATTTCATTCCATAAACTGCGTGTGGTAATTCCGGCTCTTCGTCTGCAACTTTGCCTAAGTCGTGCAATAATCCGGCACGTTTTGCAATTTTTGGATTTAAACCAAGCTCAGCAGCCATTAAAGCGCTTAAATTAGCAACTTCGCGTGAATGTTGTAATAAATTTTGGCCATAAGAAGATCTATACTTCATTTTTCCTACCATTCTAACTAATTCGGGGTGTAAACCATGAATACCTAAATCTATTGTTGTTCGTTTTCCAATTTCAACAATTTCTTCTTCAATTTGCTTTTTGGTTTTATTTACAACCTCCTCAATTCGTGCTGGGTGAATTCTGCCATCAGTTACTAATTGGTGTAAAGATAAACGCGCGATTTCTCTACGTACCGGGTCAAAAGCCGATAATAAAATAGCTTCCGGCGTATCGTCCACAACAATTTCTACACCTGTAGCAGCTTCTAAGGCTCTAATATTTCTACCTTCTCTACCAATTATTCTACCTTTAAGCTCATCACTTTCAATATTGAAAACAGTAACTGCATTTTCAATAGCTGTTTCTGTAGCAACGCGTTGAATGGTTTCTAAAACTATTTTTTTTGCTTCTTTATTAGCTGTCATTTTAGCTTCGTCCATAATTTCGTTAATTAAAGACATAGCTCCTGTTCTAGCACTTTCTTGTAAAGATTCCATTAGTTCTTTTTTTGCGTCTTCGGCAGAAAGTCCTGAAAGCGACTCTAATTTTTCAACTTGTTCGCGATGTAGTTTGTCAAGTTCTTCTGATTTTTTATCAACTCTTTCTAATTGTTTATTAAGGTTTTCGCGGATAACTTCAAGTTCTTTTTTCATCCTTTGAGTTTCCTCAATTCTCGAAGTAATTGTAGCTTCTCGTTGCTGTATCCTGTTTTCGGTATTAGCAATTTTTTGATTTCTTTCGTTAACACTTCTGTCGTGTTCAGATTTTAACTGTAAATATTTTTCTTTGGCTTGAAGTTCTTTTTCTTTGCGAATAACTTCTGCCTCAGCTATTGCGTCGTTAAAAATCTTCTCTTTTCTTTTTTTTAAGGCTTTTTCCAACACTAAGTAGGAAATTGCCCCTCCGGCTATTAGCCCTCCGGCTGCAACTAAAATTATTGTTAATATTCCCATAAAATTATTAAGTATTAAATTAAAAAAAGCCCGTATTAAAATCCTTTAATGTTAAAAAAACCCCTGTATAAACATGGGCGGGAGTGCCAGAAAATTTTCGGTTTCCTATGGTCGCTAAAGCAACAATATCCTGTAAACAGAATAAGTTTAGGCCTGCCGTTGATAAACCGAGCATTATCCCTAAATTATTTAGTGTTGAGTTTTTCAACCCTTAAAGAATCAATACGGGCAGTATTGTAAGTATTTTTTATTTTAAAGAACGTTTACTCTCTTTCCAAAAAGTTTTCTATTTCAAAATTTACTTTTTTAAGTTCATTAATTATTGGTGAAATGTCTTCTTTTTCTTCCATTTCCAACAGTTTTACTGCAAATGAAATTAAAACCATAGCCATATAATCTTGTTCATCTTTACCTTTATATCCTTTATTTTTATATTGAAAAAGGGCATCGTTTATTGATTGAGCTGATTTTCTAATTAGCTCTTCTCGCTTATTGTCCGTTCTTGCAATATTAATCGGATATATCCTTTCACCAATGTTTATATTTATTGTTAATTTATCCTTACTCATTGAACTATTTGTTTAAAAGAGCAATACAATTATCTATTTCCCGTATAATCTTGTTTAATTTAAGTTTAGCTTCATTATCATCACTGTTTCCAGCTACTACGCTTCTTGCTAATCTTAAATTATCATACTTTTCTTCCGTTTCTTCTAATTTGTTTTTATATATATTTAATTCGCTATTTAATTTATTTACCTCATTAGATAAAACAATATTGTTTTCTTTTACTTTTGAATATAACAACATTAAACTATTTATGTTTTCGTTTAATTTTGTAATTATATTCTTATAGTCTTCGTTCATATTATTTTATTTAATAATACAAAAATACATTATTTATTTTTAAAAAGCAAGAATAGATATTAGTTTTGTGAACTTTTTATTTTTAATAATGTTAAAATTACGGATTTTATTTATAAGTGTTTGTTTATCTTTGTTGCAATTGTTGAGTTTTGCTCAATCACTTAATTTGAAAAAAGAATTTGGTTATCCTTTAAAATTTAAAACTAATTTGGCTGGTAATTTTGCTGAACCCCGACATCGGCATTTTCATTCAGGAATTGATTTTAGAACTTTTCAAAATGGAAAAGAAGTTGTTTCTGTTGCTGATGGTTATATATATAGAATTTCTGTTTCACCTTGGGGATATGGTTTAGCTGTGTATATTGCTCATGCAAATGGATATACTTCTGTTTATGGACATTTGCAAAAGTTTAGAGCCGATATTCAAAGTTTTGTAAGAAAAATTCAATACCTAAATCAATCTTATTCTGTAGATACTATTTTAGACCCAAATTTATTTGAATTAAAAAAAGGAGAAGTTTTTGCTTATTCCGGAAATACAGGTCATTCCGAAGGACCACATTTGCATTTTGAAATTCGTGAATCCACAACTCAAAATCCTATAAACACTGTAAGAAGTGTTTATGATTTTAAAGATAATTTAGCTCCTGAAATTTCCGCTATTGTTTTATATCCTTTGGCTAATAATTCTTTTATAAATGGAAAAGCTGAGAAAGTTTATTTGAAAGTGATTAAGAAAAATGGAGTTTTTGTTTGTGCAAACAAATTGCCCGAAATTTCCGGACTTATTGGTTTAGGAGTGGCTTATGTTGACAAAATGAATGATACGCAGAATAGATATGGTGCTAAAACTTTAAGCTTATTTATGGACAATGAAGTAATTTATAAATCTAATTTAGAGAAAATTTCTTTTGACTTGCAAGCTAATAAAAACTCTATGTTTGATTTTGAATATTTACTAAAAGAAAAACTTCATGTACACAAACTTTTTGTTGAACCTGGCAATCAGTTGTTAATATTTGATAAAACAATTAATTCCGGAATGTTTGCATTAAGTGAAAAAACAAGTGCAGATTTTAAAGTTTTAATTAGTGATTATAATAATAATACTGCGGAATTGAATTTTACTTTGTTGAAAGATAATAAAGAATATGGCTTAATTGAAAAAGAGGGTTATTTGGTAAAATATGATACATGTTTTTTATATTGCGATTCAGAATTTAGGTTTGAAACACAAAGCGGGAGTTTATTTTATGATTCTTATTTAAAAATTCAAGAAAGTGAAAAGAAAAAGTTTTCTCCTGCTTATATTGTGGGTGATGATTATGTGGCTGTAAATAAAGATTTTAAAATTAGTTTTTTTATAAATGATAAGGCTTATGAATACAAAGACAAATTGTTTATAATGCGTGAACATAATAAGAAATTCAATTATTTAAAACCAATATTTGAACAAAATTTTGTTTCGTCTTATTCTTCATATTTTGGAAAATTTTATTTGAGCTTAGATACCATACCACCAAAAATCTCTGCTATTAAGCCTGTTAAAACCTATACTGAGGCAAATTTAAAGTATTTAAGTTTTAAAATTGAAGACGATTTGTCAGGTATCTCTTCTTATGCAATATATATAAATGACAACTGGGTTTTAACTCAATATGAGCCTAAAACAAAAACTATTTTTTATGAAAAAGATGAATATTTAAAAAAAGCTGATTTTTATAAAATAAAAGTTGTTGTTAGAGATAATTGTAACAACAAGGCTGTTCTTGAATTATAGATATAATTTTTAAGCTTTATTTGAATTAGCCCCATCTAGTATATACGTATTTTTGTTTATTTTGTTTCGTTTTTTGCCCACAAATCGGTTCAGATTTTAAAAGTTGAACTTTTTTATGCTTTTTATTTAAAAAATTACTTCTTGAAAATTTAAAAAGAGATGAAATAATAGTTAAATAAATTTTTAATTTTTACTCATTTCGCAAAATAAATTCTGTATCTATATCATCTTGAAAATTGACATTTTGAACTTTCCATTTATCTTCGGGGCAGTATAGAACTACAGTAAATTTCACAGGTTGTCTTTCAAATTTTAAAGAATAATTATATTTTCTGTAAGATTCACCTGCTTCATAAATATTTATAATTTCGTAACCATAATAGTTTCCTAATAATTTTCTTGATAGCTCTAATCTTTCTTTAATTGATTTTATGCCGGGTTGACTGGGGTCTATCATATTATTTGTTGCAAATAAATAATCTATTGCCTGACCTGCATCTTCTTCAAAAATTTGAAAAAAAGCAGACATTAATTCTTCTGCCGTAGCTTGTGCTTTGATATTTGTATTTAATGAAAAACAAAAAACTGCAAGAATTATAAGTATTTTAAGAAATTTAAACATATTTCAAACTGTTTTTAAATTATTTACCAATAAGCTAATTTTAGCAAAATTAAGATAAATTATCTATTTTACTTAGTTAAAATAATATTTTTTTCTTCAATAATTTTTCTTAAATTTATTAAAGCATAACGCATTCTGCCAAGAGCAGTATTAATGCTCACATTAGTTTGTTCGGCAATTTCTTTAAAACTCATGCCGCCATAGTGCCTCAGCATCACAATTTCTTTTTGTTCTTCAGGCAAAAACTCAATTAAAGATTTAATATCATTTGCAATTTGTTCGCCGATAATTTGGTCTTCAATATTTTCGGGAGAAAACTTTTCAGAATTAAAAAGGTCTATACTACTGTCGTCATTGGAGTAGGTGTTTAAGTTTTTTTCTCTCCTAAAATAATCAATACTAAGGTTGTGAGCTATTCTTATAACCCAGCTAACAAATTTTCCTCTATCAACATAATTGCCTTGTTTTAAGGAATTAATAACTTTAATAAAAGTTTCTTGGAATAAATCGTCAGCTATATGAGTATTTTTCACATTCATAAGAATGTAAGAATAAATGTTTTTTTTATGGCGATGTATTAGAGTTTCCATACTTTCTTTATCACCCTCAATGAATCTTTCGATTAATTCCTGGTCGGAAAAATTTTTAAGTTTCATAATATTTAATTTAATGTTTAAGGGTAAAAGTCTAATCTATAGTATGGTCTCCTTTCATTTTTAAGTTTATATTATTATTATTATTATTATTATTATTTAATTTTACGTTAAAATATAAAATAGGTTACAAAAACTGTGCAAATTTAACAATTATTTTTAAAAAACGCTAAAAATTAATAAAAAATCAACTAAAATTCTTATAATTTCCAATTTATAGGTTCTATTTTATGTTTTTCTAAATATTTATTTGCCTGTGAAAAGTGTTTGCAACCAAAAAATCCTTTATATGCACTTAGTGGCGAGGGGTGAGCTGCTTTTAAAACTAAATGTTTGTTTTGGTCGATTAATTTCTCTTTTGCTGCCGCATATTTTCCCCAAAGAAGAAAGACTAAATTGCTTTTTTCTTGATTTAAAATTTGAATTAAATTATCTGTAAAAATTTCCCAACCTTTATTTTGATGCGATCCGGCTGTGTTGGCTCTAACAGTTAATGTAGCATTTAATAAAAAAACTCCTTGCTTTGCCCAAGCTTCTAAATTACCATGATTTGGAATTTGAAAATTTATGTCTTGTTTTAATTCTTTAAAAATATTTACTAAAGACGGCGGAGTTTTAATTCCTTTAGGAACAGAAAAACATAATCCGTGAGCTTGAGCTTGACCATGATAAGGATCTTGTCCTAAAATTACAAGTTTTACTTTATCGAAAGAGCAAAGATTAAAAGCAGAGAAAATTTCTGACTCTTTGGGAAAAATAATGTGTTTTTGCTTTTCTTCAATTAAAAATTTCTTTAAATTTAAAAAGTATTCTTTTGAAAATTCTTGTTTTAATTTTTGCTGCCAAGATTCTTCTATATCAATATTTTTAATTTCTATCAATTTTTCTCTTAATTTTTGTCGGAATTTTCATCTGGTCTAAATAAATTGTCTAAGTCGTTTTGCTTAATTTTTTTTTCGTTGGTTATGTAAATATTTTGATGCAAAAAATTTCCGTATTGATTAATTTCTTTAATAGTATTTTCAATTAGTTCTACTAAATCAACATGCAAAGCAATAAGAGCAGTTCCAACAGCATATTTTCCCACAAAACTTAACTCTTCAATAATTGAGTCGTTTTTTAAGAATAAATATTCGACTTCACCTTTAAGAATATTTTTTTGAGCTTCTGTAAAATTATCTTTAGCAATAAAACAAAAAGCATATCTTAGTCTGTAATCTTTTCCTCCTAAACCAGAAGCTATATAGATTTTTTCTTCATCCAAAAGATTTGCTTCTAAAAACATTCTTGCTTGTTGATAAGCTAAAAAAGTCCAGCTTTGAAGTTCTTTTTCAGTATTTTCCAAATATTTTTCAATTAATCTAAAACTATCTACCTCTCCAAAAGAAGCAAGTAGGGCTAGGCTTTCTTTTTTTTCTTGAAAACTTGAAGTTTCCTTGTTTAACTTATCCCAAATTTCTTCAAGTTCAGGGCTGTCTTTTTGTTTATTAAGGATTTGAAGAGTTTCAAAAAACTCAATTTGCATTTCTGCTTCAACATTTGTTTCTATAATATGAATTTTTTCGGGACTGTTTTGAGCAATCTCTCTCATTTTATTTAATATTGTTTCCCTATTATCCATATTAAAAATATTCTTATATTAATATTCAATACAGTCTGAAAATTTTCCCAGATTGTAAATTTTACGTTTTGATACTTAGATTAATTATTCTCTGTATCTTCTATTTTTATAATTTTTCCCTCGAAATATAAATCTTCACCTGCAAGTGGGTGGTTAAAATCTATAACAACTATATCTTCAGAAATTTCAATTGCAATGCCGTCAAATACATTACCATCTTCATCTTCCATTGGAACATAATCACCAAGTTCAGGAATGCCGTTTTCGTCTTCTTTAAAAATATCTAAAGGAAATTCTGCAAAAGCTTCTTCGTCTTCTTCGCCATAAGCCTCGTCTTTTGTTAAAGAAAATTTGAAGATATCGCCGACTTTTAAGCCCATTAGTTTTTCTTCAAATGTTTCTAACATTTCGCCTGCACCACACAAAAATATTGCAGGTTCGTTTTCTTTTATAGATTCTATTAGTTCACCATCATAACCATCTACATTTAAGTCGTAAGTTATTGTTACTAATTTGCCATTTTCAACTTTCATATTACTTTTAATTATGTTTATAAAATATTTTGTAATGATACAAGTAAATTTGTTTTAGTGCAAGAATAATTTTATTTATTTTCTTCTTGATTCGGTTCTTTTGCTTCATTTGTATCTTTTGGTTCAGTATCAATAACTTCGGCTTCTATTTCTATTGTTTCTTGCTTTAATTTTATGTTTTTTAAATTTTCTGCTCTTAACCAAAACGACATCATAATATTGCTAAGCCCATAAATGCTTAAAATTATTCCAAAGAAAACTGTAATTGCTTTAGCCGTTCCGAATGGGTTAAATATGAATATAACACCTGAAATAAGCATTATTAAAGCTAGCCCAACAAACATTTTTCCAAAATTACTTAAAGGTCTTATACCTATAATTATAATTAGGTTTAAAATACCTGCCATTACAAGTAGTACTCCCAGCACTATAATTAATGCGTCGATAAACAAGTCGGGCAGACTAATTAAAACTATTCCAAAAGCTATGTTTAAAACACTTAGGATTAGTTGTGATGAATGAATAAAAGCTTTTTCAGATTTTTTTCTAAGCTTATAAATAAAAATTCCAATTCCACCAGCTGTAATTATGCTACCAAGAATAATTATCAGGGTTTTTATTGTAAAATCAGGTACACTAAGTGCTGTAATTCCAAAACCAAAAGCAATTAAGCCAAGATAAAAATATAAATTTGGTGATATTAAATTAGTTTTCATATAGATATTTTCTTGCAAATATATAAAATTTATAAAAACAAACACGAATCTCCATAACTTAAAAATTTAAAATCTTCAATTAATGCAAATTCATAAACTTTTTTCCAAGATTCACCAATAAATGCTGACAATAAAAGTAATAAAGTTGATTTTGGTTGATGAAAATTTGTAATTAAATGATTAGTAAGTCTAAATTTATAACTGGGAACAATCATTATTGAAGTTGAACAATGTATTTGCTCAAAATTATTGTTTTCCATCCAATTTAACATATTATTTAGTAATATATTTGTAGAAATATTTTTTTGTACTTCTTGATAAGCCTCCCATTGACTTATTCCAAAATAATTGTCTTTTTTTGTGTTGTTATAATATAATTGCAATGCTATTTGGTAAAGACTTTCTAAAGTCCTTACACTTGTTGTTCCAACAACTATAATTTTTCCTAAATTAGATAATAAATTTTGAATATTTGATTTTGAAACGCTGAAATATTCTGTGTGCATTTTATGTTCGTTTACAAACTCTGTTTTTACAGGCTGAAAAGTCCCAGCTCCAACATGAAGAGTTATATTGTCTGTTTTAATATTTTTTTCTTTCAGTTTTTGAAAAACACTTTCAGTAAAATGCAAACCTGCAGTTGGAGCGGCAACAGAACCTTGTTCGTAGCTATATATAGTTTGATATCTTTGATTATCAATGTTTTCACTTTCTCTATTCAAATATGGTGGAATAGGAATCTTACCTGAATTTTCTAATATCTGAGAAAAAATAATATTTTCATTATCCCAAGTAAACTCTATTTCAAAAGCATTTCCAAGTTTTTGCTTTTTTTCAATTACTAATTCAAAATTTTTAGAATTAATACTAATAGTTTTCTTTAAATTGCCTGTTTTCCATTTTTTATTATTGCCAATTAAACATTTCCAAGTGCATTGTTTTGAAGCGCTAAGCGAAAGAGAATAATCAATTGGATTTATTGGTTCAAGGCAAAATACCTCTATTGTTGCCCCTGTATCTTTTTTAAAAAATAGCCTAGCGTTTATAACTTTAGTATTATTAAAAAGCATTAAACTATCAGCAGGTAGATAATCACTAATGTTTTTAAATATGTTTTTTGTAATTGAATCTTTGTTTTTTATTAAGAGTTTTGACTCGTCTCTTTTTTCTTTTGGATATTTGGCAATTTTACTTTCAGGTAAATCGTAATAGTAATTATTAATATTTATTTGTTTGTAATCTTTCATTTAAGTAAATTTGCACAAAAGTAAATAAAATCTTTAATTGTTTAAATAAACAAATTAACTCTTGTAAATTTAATAAAAATGACAATAAATATAGGCGATAAAGTAAGGTTTTTGAATGATGTTGGTGGTGGACTTGTAGTAAAAATCTTAAAAAATAAAATGGTTTTAGTAGAAAATGAAGAGGGTTTTGAATATCCGATTAATTCTAAAGAGTTGATAGTTATAGAAAAGGCAAAGAAAAATGAACCTGTGATAGAAAAGGTTGAAAGCGATAAAACCCATTTTTCAGAAGATAAACAAGAGGCTAAATTTAATTTTAAAAAAGATAATTTAACAAATATCGTTTTTGGCTTTGTAAGAAATATAGAAGATAAAAAAGATGGTTTTGATTGTTATTTAATTAATGACTCCAACTTCAGCCTTTTTTATCATGTAGTTTTAAAATTAGATACAGGTTTTAAAAAATTAGATGCAGAGATTTTAGAAGCAAATACAAAAATTCATGTAGTTTATTTAAGTCGGGACGAAATAAATTTAGGGAAAGAAATAATAATTCAAATATTATTTTTTGATAATCCTCTTGAAGTACTTAAGCCACAAATAGAGAGGAAAATAAAAATTGTTCCTTTAAATTTTTTTCAAGAGCATTTGTTTGTAGAAAATGATTTTATTGTAGAAAAAGCTTATATTTTTGAATTATTAAAAGAAAATTTTGGTTTAGGACAGTCAAATAAAACAAATGAAGATTTTGAAAGAAAAATTTTAGAAAAAGAAATTCCTGAAGAAGATAAATCAAAAAGATATTCTGCCCGTCAAGAAAGAAAAACAATTGAAGTTGATTTGCATATCAATGAATTGGTAGAGAGTGTGGTTGGTATGACTAATTCTGAAATTTTGGCTAAGCAAATGGAGGTTTTTCACCAAACTATGACAGAGGCAATAATGTCAAAAGCGGGGAAAGTTATTTTAATTCATGGCATAGGTAACGGGACTTTAAAAGCTAGTCTTAGAGAATCATTATCAAAACAATATAAATTACATTTTGAGGATGCTTCTTTTCAGGAATATGGTTTTGGGGCAACTATGGTTTTACTGTAATATTTTGATTTAATTAAGATGAAATTGGGATTATTAATAGAAAATTTAAGAATTTCAGTAAATTCTATTCGTTCAAATTTATTGCGAACAATATTAACAGTATTAATAATTGCAATCGGTATAATGGCTTTAGTTGGAATATTAACAGCTGTAGAATCTATTAAAACTACTATAAGTAGTGAGTTCCAAAGTATGGGTGCTAATACTTTTACAATTCGTAAGCAACATAATGAGCAACATGGCGGTGGACGACGGGTTGATTATAAAAATATTAGTTATGAAGATGCTAATTTTTTTAAAAGCCAATTTTCATTTCCGGCTAGGGTAAGCATAATGACCAATAGTTCTGGTTCAGCTACAGTAAAATACGAAAGCTTTAAATCTGACCCTAATATAAGTGTTTATTCCGTTGATGATGAGTATCTTGTAACATCGGGTTATGAAATAGAAAAAGGCAGAAATTTTTCAAACAAGGAGGTTTTGTCCGGCGAAAGTATTGTTATAATTGGTAGTGAATTAGGAAAGTTTTTATTTGGAAATGCAGAAAGTGGTTTAGAAAAGTTTATTTCTATTGGCTCAATTCGTTATCGTGTTATAGGAATTTTAAAAGAAAAAGGTACTGCCTTTGGTAGTTCAGGTGATAAAATTTGTTTAATTCCGCTTCAAAATGGGCGACAATATTTTACTTCAGCCCAAAGTTCTTATACAATTAGTGTTATGCCTCATGAAATTTCACAGATTGATTTAGCAATTGGTGAAGCAGAAGGATTATTTAGAAATATTCGAAAACTAAGTGTTTATGATGAAAATAATTTTGTAATTAGAAAAAGTGATAGTTTAGCAAATATGCTTATAGAAAATCTTTCCATTGTAACTTTAGGCGCAACAATAATTGGCTTAATCACTTTATTAGGTGCTTCTATTGGACTGATGAATATTATGTTAGTTTCTGTTTCGGAGAGAACTCGCGAAATTGGAGTGAGAAAAGCTCTTGGGGCAAGTTCTAAAGCAATTAAACAGCAATTTTTATTTGAATCTGTTTTTATTGGTCAAATAGGAGGGGTGTTTGGAATTATTTTAGGAATAATTGTTGGAAATATGATTTCTTTGCTAACAGGTGGTGCTTTTGTAATTCCTTGGTTGTGGATTTTGCTTGGTGTTATTTTGTGCTTTTTTGTGGGAATAGTTTCAGGTTATTTTCCTGCTGTAAAAGCATCGAAACTTGATCCAATTGTTGCTTTACGCTATGAATAAAAAAAGGAGCTGTCTCGTAAGTGTCAAACTGCTTCTTTCAATATTCGAACTCAGTTACTTACTTCTGTACGCACCTTTGTCCTCAATTTCAGAGCTTTGCATTTTAACACTTTTGAAACAGCTTGAAAGTTTATTGTTTTAAACCTTGTTTTGACACAGCCTCTTATGTTTTGTTTACTGTTTTTTAAAAAAGCTTAGGAATTAAATCTACAACTCTGCAAGAATATCCCCATTCGTTATCGTACCAAGTAATTGTTTTTAAAGTTTTTCCATTCAACATTGTGCAACCTGCATCAAAAATTGCAGAATGAGTATTATGTATAATATCAACCGAGACAATTGGGTCATCTGTATATTCTACTATTCCCTTCATAGGTCCTTCTGCTGCTTGTTTAATTGCTTTGTTCACTTCTTCTATTGTAGTATCAGTTTTTAAATTCACAACTAAATCAACAGAAGAGCCTGTAGGAGTAGGAACTCTCATTGCCATACCGTCAAGTTTGCCATTAAGTTCGGGTAAAATTTTTCCTACTGCTTTAGCTGCACCTGTAGTTGTAGGAATTTGAGAAACAGCACATGATCTGGCTCTACGTAAATCTTTATGAGGTCCGTCCAGAATAATTTGGTCGTTTGTATAGGAGTGAATAGTTGTCATCAAGCCATTTTCGATTCCAAATTTGTCATTTAAAATTTTAACAATTGGTGCCATGCAGTTTGTTGTGCATGAAGCATTAGAAACGCATTGTACTTCAGGAGTAATTATGTCGTCATTAACGCCAAGCACTACCATTGCATCTATGCTGTCTTTTGCCGGCACTGTTAAAATTACTTTTTTAGCACCATTTTTAATATGGTCTCCATATCCACCTTTAGAACTTTCTTTTGAAGTAAAAATTCCTGTAGCTTCAACAACTATGTCAGGTTTAACAGGCCATGGAATATTAGCAGGATTTCTTTCTGCACTCACTTTTACTTCTTTACCTTCTACAATTAGTGAAGTTTCGTTGTATGAAATATTTCTGTCAAATATTCCTTGAGTTGAGTCATACTTTAAAAGATGTGCCAGAGTTTTTGTATCTGTTAAATCGTTGATACCAACAACTTCCATATCTTCTCTATCAAATGCGATTTTAAACACATTACGTCCAATGCGTCCAAAACCATTAATTGCTACTTTAATTTTTGTCATAATATTAAATTTGTTTTTACAAAAATATTAAAAATTATTTAATTAGTAAAGAATTTATTTATAAAAATCTAATATTTTTTAGAAGTCTGTATCTATTAGTTTTTTAATTTTCTTTGTTCTTTTCTAAATTCCCGGTTTAATTTAGCGTCTAATTTATTTCCAAAATGGTAACTGATGAATAAATTTAAGAAATTACTGTGTTTTTGCCCTGCCATAATTTCTATAGGTAAAAAATAATTTTCATAAATAATTCCGGTTTCTAAAACTTTTGACTTCATAATATTTTGACTAAAATCAAAGTTTAGCCCAAATTTCAAATAAAAACCTGGATGAAGTTTAGTTTCGCTTAATCCCATAGTGAATGGAGCTTTACCAACAATATCTGTAGGATTGTTTTGAATGTCTATATCTATTTTATAAATAGATGTGTAAGGATATAGGTAATTATTTATTATTTGTACACTGTCAACTATTTCGTAATAAATAGGTTTGCTGGCAGCAATAGTAAATCCTCCGGATAAGGATAAAAAGATAGAAATACTATTTTTATCTCTTTTTTCGAATAGTTCTCTGTTTATTCCATAACCAAATTTTGCATTGTGTACAGAATGTGTTTTTCCAAAAACAAATTTTTTTACATATAAAGTAGGAAAATATGGATTTATAACTTTAGCTTCTTTTGGGCTTTTCATATAGTTATATTCAAACTCAAAAAATCTACTAAAATTACGATTAATTTTTGTTGTATAACTATAATATGCACCAAAACCATTTGTGTTAAACTTTACACCAAAAGAATTTAATAAGAACTTATCTGGTTCTCTAAAGTTTTCTAATTCTCCTTGTGAAAAGCCTGTATTTATATTAAATAATATAAATATTATTAGCAGTGATAAATATTTCATTTAAAATTTCTTATTACTGCAAAAATATGTAAAGTTTTTTTTAAAAAAAAATTAAGCTTTTGAATCTGTGTTTTCAATATTAGCTTTTCCGTAAGCAGGACAATCTTCAGAACCTTTACAAGCACTTAATCCTAATGCGATTAATGCAGTAACAAAAATTATAAGGATTATTTTTTTCATAATTTATAAATTTTATTTTACAAAAGTATAAAATTTTTCACAAACAAAAATTTAAGTTATTAAGTTTTATTAACAATATTTGTTTATAAAAAAAGGGGCAAAAAGCCCCTATGTCTATCTCTGTTCTTATTTTATTTATTGTTTTACAATTTTTGTTGAATAAGAATTTTGTTGAGTATAAATTATTAAAGTATAATTTCCATTTGCAAAATCCGACATATCAAACTCATTGCTTTCCGTAGTAAAAACTATACGCCCTAAAGAGTCGTATAAGTTTGCTTTTTCAATATTTTCACCATTAATTTTAATAATTCCGCTTGTTGGGTTTGGATATACATAAAACATTTCAGCATTTTCAGTATTTATATTTACACCTTCTAAGAGTGTAACTGTAACTTGGTCGCTATCTTCACAGCCATTAACTGTGATTGCAGTAACACTAATTACATTAGGTCCAAAATTTAAGTTTTCTGAACTTAATGTTACAAAATGTTCTGTATATTCAGGGCCTAATGACCAAACATAACTAATGTTTCCAAACTCTGTCGTCAAGATTGCGGTTTGATTTTCATACATTTCAAAATCCTCACCTAGGTTAACTCTTGGCATAGGGTAAATCTCAATATTTAAAGAGTCTTTTGACCAGCATCCAAAATCATCAGTAACAATTACAGAATAAAAACCACTTTCTTCTATATCAATAGATTGTGAGGTATCTCCTGTATTCCATATATATTCACAATCGTCTTCTTGAACACTAAGTGTTAAAGATTGGTCAGCACAATAAGCCTTATCACCACCTAAATCAAGTTCAGGAATTTGGTGTATAAACACTTCAACAGTGTCAACACCTATACATCCGGTGATAGTATCTGTAGCAATAACTGAATATATCCCGGGTTGAGTAACTCTATTAGTCCTTGCTGTAGAACCGTTGCTCCACAACCAAATTGATCCACCAGAAATAGGTCCAAGTTTTACGTTTGGTTCGTTTGAACAAGAATGTACTTCGTAAGCATCTGAAATTTTAGCGTCAACAGTGTATTCAAAATCAATATTTGCAGAATTTGTACGAGTACAGCCATACTCGTTAGTTACTGTTAAAGAATAAGTTCCCGCTTCTTCAAAAGTTATAGAATAATTTGTGCTACCTGTATTCCACAAGTAGCTATAGTTGTTATTTAGAGGTCCTTCTAAAGCGTGTGCTACACCATAGCAAATAGTAGTGTCTTTAAAAGAAAATTCTTCAGGCATTACAGCAAATATAACTTGTGTACTTGCATCAGCAGTACAGCCAAATTCATCCGTAACAGTTACTCCGTATGCTCCTGTAGTTGAGACAGTTAAACTAGCTTCAGTGCTATTATCACTCCATAAATATGAGGCAAAATCACCTGGGTTTAAAATTGTGCTTTCGCCAGGACAAACTGTGATTTCTGAATCTAAATTAGCAATTGGGTTTGCAATATCAATAATTGCATGTTCTGTTTCTAGTGAAGCAGAGCCGGCAATTAATGAGCAATAATATTCCCCTACAGTATAAACAGTTAAAGTACTACTTGTTGCAGTTTCAATTGCTGTCCCATTTTTACGCCATTGATAATAAAGAGTTTCTCCATTATTAGCTACTGCATTAACTGAAAGAATTGTACTTCCACCATTACAAATACTTGTTGATTGAGGTTGATCAATAATAGTAATTTCTCCAACAACATTTATTTCTATTTCTTTACTGACTATTTCGTTTGGATTTTCACAAATTTCATCAATTAAATCTAGGTGATATTCTCCATCACAATCTGTATTTGCTGTAAAGCCTGTTCCAATTTCTTCACCATCGTTTTCGCAAGAATATAAAGAAATAACAACTTTATAATTTCCAATTTCGTTAAAATTTGCAACAATATTTATAGGTCTGTTTCTGTTCACACAATAAGTATCAAACATTCCTAAAGTAAAAGCGGAAATATTATCTTCAGCTACTTCTATTTCTAACATTCCTGAGCCTTGAGTAATTTCTCCGTTATAAAAATCACTGCCTTCAATTCTGAAGCTATAATTTACGCTTCCAAAATCATCTATGTTTTCGATAGGCTCATTGTTCCTATAAAATTCATAACCAATACCACAAAGTTGGTCAATATTACCATTTGAAACAACTGTTGCAGTTAGTTCAACGTCTTGTGAAATCATATATTCAGCCTCAACATCAGCGATATTAATTTCAGGAAGGTTTTGCCCTGTAATGCTATTTGCAGAAAATAGTCCGAAAATCGCTAAAACTAAAAAAGTAAAATTTTTCATATAATTTTTTATTAAAAAATAGTTTATAATTCTTTCAGTGGGCAAAGTTAATAATAATTTTTTGATAAGAAAAAATAATCTTTATTAAAAAACACTTTTTTTTGTTTTAAAAAATAATACATTTGCAAATGTAAAAAAATCTAAAAATTATTATTATGGTTGAAAAAACTAAAATTTTATTGCGAGACAAAGCATCAGTACGTTGGACTGCTTTAGTCTTGTTGTCTTTTGCTATGTTTTGTGCTTATATTTTTATGGATATTCTTTCTCCATTAAAAGGTCTGCTTGAAACTACGCGTGGTTGGGACTCTACTGCTTTTGGCACTTATGCAGGCTCTGAAACATTTTTAAATGTATTTATTTTATTTTTAATTTTTGCTGGGATTATTTTAGATAAAATGGGGGTAAGATTTACCGCTATATTATCTGGACTTGTGATGTTAGTTGGTGCTATTATTAATTGGTATGCAGTAACTGAAACTTTTATCGGTTCTGGCTTAGAAGCTTGGTTTACTGATAATTTGAATTACATCCCCGGGTTTGACGAGTTGGGGGTTTCTCCATTTTATCGCGGTATGCCAGCTTCTGCAAAACTTTCTGCTGTAGGCTTTATGATTTTTGGTTGTGGTGTTGAAATGGCTGGTATTACTGTTTCTAGAGGTATTGTAAAATGGTTCCGAGGAAAAGAAATGGCATTGGCAATGGGTTCTGAAATGGCATTGGCTCGCTTAGGAGTTGCTACTTGTATGATATTCTCACCTGTTATTGCTAACGCTTTCGGAAGACCAGATGTTTCTCGCTCTGTTGCTTTTGGAGTAATTCTCTTAATGATAGCTTTAATTGCTTTTATTGCTTATGCTTTTATGGATAAAAAATTAGATGCTCAAACTGGTGAGGCAGAAGAAAAAGAAGAACCATTCAGAATTCGTGATTTAGGTAAAATTTTCTCCAGTCTTGGCTTCTGGTTGGTTGCTTTATTGTGCGTGCTTTATTATTCAGCTATTTTCCCTTTCCAAAAATATGCTGTAAATATGCTAGAGTGTAATTTGCATTTTGTTGAACCGAAAGATGGATTTTGGGCTTCCAATATTGTTACTATTATACAATATGCGGTTATGCTTGTAGTGGCAGCAACGGCTTTTATTAGTAATTTTATGAAAAATAAAACTCTAAAATATTCATTGTTAGGAACATCAATTATTTCTTTATTAGTGTTTTGTTTTATGTCTTACAAACTTCAATCCGCAGGGTCTATATTTGCAGTATTCCCACTTCTTGCTGTAGGTATTACTCCAATTTTAGGAAAATATATTGATAATAAAGGAAAGGCTGCTTCAATGTTAATGTTGGGCTCAATATTACTTATTATATGTCATCTAACTTTTGCTTTCGTTTTACCTTTATTTAGCGTTGCAGGTGGAGATGGAAGTAATATAGGTGGTGTTATTGTTGCTTTTGTTACAATCTTGGTCTTAGGTGCTTCATTCTCTTTGGTTCCGGCTTCTTTATGGCCAAGTGTTCCAAAACTTGTGGATAGCAAAGTAATTGGTTCTGCTTATGCTTTAATTTTCTTAATACAAAATATCGGTTTGTGGTTGTTCCCATTATTAATAGGTAAAATATTAGATTGGTCTAATCCTGATATTGTAAAAGCTGTGGCAGATGGTAGTATGACTTCGACACAAGCAGCTATTTCTTATGATTATACAAATCCTTTAATTATGTTGGCAATGCTGGGTGTTGCTGCTCTCGTTTTAGGCTTTGTTCTTAAATCTGTTGATAGGAAAAAAGGATACGGTTTAGAATTACCAAATATACAAGCATAAAAATTTTTAATAATTTTTTTTAAAATGTCCTTAAAATGTTTAATTTTGGGGACATTTTTTATTAATTTAATTGAAGTATGAAAAAATTTAGTTTTGTAGTATTAGCTTTATTTATTAGCTTTTCTTTATTCTCACAGTCTTTGTTGTGGAAAATTACTGGTAAGAAAATTAAAAATCCATCATATATATATGGTACTATTCATATTCAGGATAAAAGGGCTTTTAATTTTGATGAAACTGTTATGAATGCGTTTGAATCTAGCGATGCTTTTGCCATGGAAATTTTAATGGACGAAATTCCGCAAAAAGAAATGATGGATGCAATGTTGATGAAAAATAACTCTCTTGATAAGTTATTTACTAAAGAAGAATATAGAGTTTTAGATTCTGTAGTTAAAGCAAAAACAGGTTCAGGAATTTTATTATATAATAAAATGAAACCATTTTTCTTGTCAAGTCAACTGATGCAATTAGAAATTCCAAAGGATATGGATCTGCCATTAGACTTGTTTTTTCTAACTAAAGCAAGAAAAGCTGGTAAAGCTTGTTTTGGTGTAGAAAAGTTTATGCATCAGATTAATGCAATTGACGCAATTAGTTTAGAAGATCAAGCAGAAATGCTATATAAGGGTTTAACTGATACTACTGGAAATGATGATTTATCAAAATTAGACGAAATATTAGACACATATATAAGTTTTGATTTAGAAAAAATGTTTGAAATATCTGCAGACACAAGTTTACCTGCAGAGTTTAACCAAGCCTTTTTAATAGATAGAAATATTGTTATGGTAAAGAATTTTATTAAAATTTCTAAAAAACAATCTTTGTTTTGTGCTGTTGGAGCAGCTCATTTAGCTGGAGAAACAGGTGTTTTAGAATTATTGCGTAAAAAAGGCTATACTGTTGAGCCTGTTTATTTTAAATGGATAGAAAATTAAAGAAAAAACAATTTTCATATTTATATATTTCAAAATCTCAAAATTTCCTTATACAATTTTTGCGCAGGTAATCCCATTACATTATAAAACGAGCCTTCAATATATTCAACTGCAATCATACCAATCCATTCCTGAATTCCATATGCACCGGCTTTATCATAAGGTTTATAATTTTCTATATAATATAAAATTTCTTCTTTGCTTAGTTTAGAAAATTTTACTTTAGTTTCAGCAAAAAAACTTGTAGTTTTATTTGTTGATCGCAGACAAACTCCAGTAAAAACAAAATGCTCTTTATCGCTCAAAAACTCAAGCATTTCTACAGCATCTTTTTTGTTTATAGGTTTGCCTAAAACCCTATTATCTTTCCAAACTATTGTGTCGGCAGTTACAAGGATTTCATTTTCTTTTAAATCTTTGTAGGCTATAGATTTTTCTTTTGCAAGATAAATGGCAATATTTTCACGAAAAACATTATCTGGAATAATTTCTTTTGCATCCGGGCTTTTTACTATTTCTAAATTAAAATTGAAATTAGAAATAAGTTCTTGGCGACGCGGACTGCTTGATGCTAATAATATTTTGTAATTTGGTTTTAAAAATTTATATTTTTCCATAAACTGCTAAGCTAAATATAAAGCTAAATAAAATGCCAAAAATAATTATCAAGTTAATTAGATTAAGCATAGTTTTGTGTTTTTTTGAAGCTTTCCAGGTTAAAGCGATTAAAAATAATAGTACCGCAGGAAATACTATAAAAGCATAAATATAAAATGGTGCTGTTAAGTAATCTCTGAAAAAGATTAATTTTGATAAGTAAATTTCCCAAATAAGAATAATAGATGTTATAGAAATTAAACTTAAAGCTGAAATTATAAAGTCTGTTTTTCTTTTTCCTATAACTGTTGGAAATGATTTAATTCCTGTTGCTTTATCACCTGAATATTCTATGCAGTCTTTTACTAATTCTCGAATATAAGTAAATATAAAAGCGAAAATTGAAAAACCAATAATTAATTGAACAGATAATTTAATTGCTCTTATAGAGTTTTCTTCCCATTGCAAAATTGAGTGTTCTAATGCAAAATATTCTGTAATTGCAACAGATAAGGGGATTAAGGCTATTGTTAAAGCTAAGCTAAAATTTCCAATGAATAAAATTCTTTTTAGCTCGGCAGAGTAAGTCCACAAAACGGCTGCAATAAAAATAAATAAAAAACCTATTATCAATTTATTAGCAAAATAAGCCGCAATAAATCCGCAAATTATTCCCAAAATATTAAAAATAATATTTAAAGAAATCATTTGCCGCCTTCTGATTTTAAAGCCTAATAAAGCTTTCAGCGGTTTGTTGATATAATCAGTTTTTCTGTCAAAATAATCGTTAATAAAATTGCCTGCTATAAATAAAAATACAATTCCAAGAACAAGAAAAATAAAACCTATTCTAGGAAAAGCCAAGTAAAGTTTATAATTGGAGAAAAGTGCCTGAGTAACAGCATATCTCATAGCTATCATTGTTAAAATAATGATAAATAAGTTTTTCCAGCGAATTAGTTTTAGAAATGTAGTATTCATATTTTTATTTTTAGGTATTAAATGCATCATCGTCCATCCATAAGCCTTTTGCTCTAAGAACTTGCTCGGTAATTTCTCTTACGCAGCCTTCTCCGCCTTTTTTTGAAGAAACAAATAAAGATATTTCTTTTATTTCGTCAGCTGCATCAGCAGGGCAGCAAGCTACGCCAACAATTTTTAAAAGCTCGTAATCAGGAATGTCATCACCCATATATAGGGTTTTTTCTTCATCAAGATTGTATTTTGCTTTTAAATTAGCAAAATCTTCAATTTTTCTTTTACTTTTAATAATAACATCAGGAATACCAAGTGCATCGTAACGAATTTTTACAGCTTCATTAAGCCCACCCGATAAAATTATAACTCTTAATCCTTTTTGAATTGCATATCTTAAAATATAGCCATCTTTAACATTTGTTGAACGCAATAACTCACCTTTTTCACTAATTAAAACATTTGAAGCGGATAATACGCCGTCAATATCAAAAATTAAAGTGTCTAGGTTTTTTAATATTTCTTTGAAATTAAGGTTTTTTAATTTTTTTTTCATCTCTAAAATGTGTTTCTTCAATACTTTGGCTCATTAATTTATATATTTCTAATAAAGTTTTATTTGTTTTTAAAAACTGAATTTGTTTGTCCATGGTCTCATAATCTTGTCTAACAGCTGGACCTGTTTGTGAGGCAAAAGCCCCGTTAGTAATAAGTTTTTCAAAACTTTGTTTAAGTAAAGCTTTAAGAATGTTTTTATCTATTTTATTTTCTTCTAAAATATTTTCGCCTAAACTAATGCAATGATTCATAAAATTGCAGGCAAAAACTCCGGAAATATGAATTACTTTTCTTTGTGCTTCGTTAATTATATAATACTTACACCTAAGTTTTTCGCTTAGTTTTATTAGTTTATTTAAAGTTTGTTTGTTCGAGGCTTCAAGACAAAGCGGAACTTCAGAAAAATCTAATTTTGCATTTTTAGAAAAAGTCTGAAAGGGATAAAATACTCCATAATTTTCAGTTTTACCCTCAAAAACATTCATACTCAAACTACCTGCAGTATGCAACATAATTTTGTCAGGATAAGGTTTAAGCTGTTTAATAATTTTTAAATTTGCTTCATCTGTCATTGCAAACAGGAAGGTATCTGCACTAGTGTCAATTTTATTAATTTCATTAGTAAATGTACAGCCTGCCATATCTGCTAATTGTGATGCAGTTTCTAAATTACGACTAAAAATTTGAGAAATTTCTATACCCGCCATACTAAGGGCTTTACATAAATGAAATGCTAAATTGCCAGAACCGAGAATTACGATTTTGTTTATCATAAAATCTAATTTGATAACACAAACTTAATAAAATTTATTGATATATGTATGCAAATTAAAATATATGTAATTTTCCAAACTTAAATTAGACTGTTTTTTTTGTTATAATTGATTTTCTTTTCTTTTTCTTTTAATTTCAAAAAACAATCCAAGCCCCATCATTAAAAATAAAATTATTGAACTGGCATAAGAAATCATAACTCCTTTTTTATAAACTTTTGGTATAAATTCAAATTTTATTTCGTGTTTACCTGCCGGTACTAGCATTGCTCTTAAAATATAATTAGCCCTAAAATATTTAGCTTCTTTGCCATCAATGCTAACTTTCCAACCATGAGGATAATAAATTTCAGAAAAAACAGCTAATTGTTCTGAGTTTGTTTCGCATTCATAAATCACATAATCTGGTGCAATATCTTTAAGAATTATTTTTGCAGAATTATCCTCTGTATATGTCCAATCTTTTATTAAATCATGATATCTAAATTCAACTATTGCTTGCTTTTCTGGAGAAAATGAACTTAGTTTTTCAATTTCCTCATCTGGACTTTCAACTTTAATAATACTATCCACAAACCAGGCATTGCCTAAGCTATTTGTGTTTATTATAGGATTAGCGTTTGGGTTAAAAATAATATATTTGGTATTAAGCATATTCATAATTGGAGTACGTGCAAATTGCTCGTAAAATTGTTGAAGTTCATTAGCTGAAAACCTATTTTCAATCCCTTGATTAATAATGCTCTCTGTAAAATATAATTCTTTAAATAATATTGAATCATGAACTTCTTGGTATCTACGCATTTTAGCACCTGAATAACCACCTATGGATTTATGGTAAAATGAAGTTGAACCATCGTTGAAAACACTGCTACATCCAGCTGAAACATTACAAACCCTATAATGAGGATTATTATCATCTAAAATAAATTTGTCAGCAGGAGTTTTTTCAAAAGGAATTTCGTATTTTCGTTTCGGTACAAAATTATCATCATTTAAGTAGCGTTTGTTTATTGTCCACATATCTACCAAAACTAAAATGGCTAAAGTGGCAATTACAATATTGGGTTTTAATTTTTTATTTATTAATAAATAAACTAAAACTGCCGCAAGCAATATAAAAACAAATGAACGGGTAGCGTCTTTTCTTACTAAATCTGCTCGGTCTTGAGTAATGGCTGTAACAAAATCAATTTTAAATTTTTCTTTTGCATTATCATATCCGGCTTCGTTAGGAAAATATGATGCAAACATTTCTGCTGTTCTTATTTCGCTTTTTGATTCTCCACTTAATCCTGTAATATTTGGTTTCACTATAAAAGCAAGTGTAACTATGGCTGTTGTTGCTAATGCGATATAAAAATTCTTTAAAAGCTTATCTTTATCAAAATTATTTTTTATAATTTCTGCAATTGACAAAATGGCTAAAAGAGGCATAGCGGTTTCGGCAATTACCAAAATCATTGAGACAGTTCTAAATTTATTATAGCCTGGCACATAATCTAAAAAAAAGTGGGTAAGCCATTCAAAATTTTTACCCCAAGCTAGTATTATTGAAAATATAGTTAATGTTAAAAGCCACCATTTTATTTTTCCTCTAATAATTAAAAGCCCAAAAACAAATAAAAATACAACTATTGCTCCCACATAAACAGGCCCAGCAGTAAAAGCTTGGTCGCCAAAATAAGTTGGCATAGTTTTACAAATTTCTTTTGCATTTTGTTTTCCAAAAACATTTTTAATAACTTCGTATGTTTCTGATTTTTCGGATAATGCTGATTGCGATGCTCCGCCTTTTGCATTTGGAATTAGTAATGTGAATGTTTCGTCTATTCCGTAACTCCAGCTTGTAGCATAGCCCTTGTCAAGTCCAGAGGTAAAGCCATCACCTTGTTTGTTGGCTAATTCGGATTTTCCTCGAATAGAATAGGGGAGGTATTCTTGGGTAGTCATTATAAAAGCTGCATTTATTCCAATAGCTAAAATTAGACCTATAGATAATATTCCAACAGTTTTGAAAAATTGCAATAAATATTTTTCTTTTATAGCCCAAGCAAGTTCAAAAATTCCGTAAATAATTATAGATAAACCAGTGTAATAAGTTATTTGAACATGATTAGTTAATATTTGCAGAGCTAAAAAGAAAGTCATTAAAAACATTCCCGCCCAAGGTTTTTTTCGCTCAAAAGCTAAGAGTACTCCAGCAAAAATTGGTCCTATATAGCCTATTGCTACCGCTTTAGTAAAATGCCCTGCTGCAATAATTATAAAATAATAAGATGAAAATCCAAACATTAATGCTCCCAGCATTGATAACCACGGGTTTAGCCTAAGAGTGATTAATAAAATATAAAAGCCAAGCAGATACCAGAAAATCATATTTATTGGCACTGCATCATTAAAAATTAAAACTTTATAAATTTTAAAAAATATATTTTCTTGTTTGGCAGTCGAAACAGCATAAGTTGGCATACCACTAAACATACTGTTATTCCAAAACACTAACCTATCGTTTTCTTTTTCGTAGTCGTTATTAGCTTTTGCAATTGCTGTATAAGTGTTGTAGTCGTGAGTTGATATTCTTTTTCCATTTAAATAAGGACTGCCATAAATAGAAGCAATTATTAAAAATGCTAATACAGCAATAAAATGAGGTAAATTTTTTGCAAAAAAATTTGATTTCATATTCTCAAGTCTTTAATTTGGTGTAAAAATAGAAATAATTAAGGAACTGTAATAATATTTATGACAAATTTTAAATAAATGGCATAAAAAATTTAACAAATGATATGAAAATTAAATATTTTCAAATAAAAACGTATTTTTACATTTGTGTTTTATTGAAAACAAAAATATTTTGGCTAAAGCCGATATAGAGTGAGATTTATATATCCGCCAGATAAATCTGGCGGGAATTGATATTTCGATTTTATAAAAAACGATAATATCAATTGAAATATTTTGGCTAAAGCCGATATAGAGTGAGATTTATGTATTCGCCAGATAAATCTGGCGGGAATTGATATTTCAGTTTATTACAAAAGATAATATCAATAAAAATTTTTTGGCTAAAGCCGATATAGAGTGAGATTTATATGTCCGCCAGATAAATCTGGCGGGAATTGATATTCGATTTTATAAAAAACGATAATATCAATTAAAATATTTTGGCTAAAGCCGATATAGAGTGAGATTTATATATCCGACTTTGTTAGAATTAAAAATGAAAAAACAAAGTATATCTCTGGCTCAGGTTTAGGTTTATCAATATCAAAAAAAATGGTTGAACTTTATAACGGGAGGATTGAAGTGCAAAGTACGCCTGATGTTGGCAGTGTTTTTACTGTTTTTATGCCTTGTTAAAAATCTTATGAAACTAAATGTTATTAAATAATTTTTTTTATTTTTGTCCTAAAACAAATAATAAGAACTCAATAATTTTTGATGGCTTATGTAATTTAGCATAAGTTAGTTTTTTATAGAGAGAACGGGACTGGTGTTCCAATCGGTCTTCAAAACCGATAGCAGGCGGATAAAACCGTCTGTGGCAGGTTCGATTCCTGCTCTCTCAGCTAATAAATTGCTCTTTTTAAAAAGCATTTATGTCTCGTTCAAAAATTATTAAAATTTTTTAAGATAGACTAAAGTTTTGTTAAAGTCTTGAAAATGTGAAACAAAAAGCGTTGATATTGCGTTATTTTTATTAAATTATGGGTGAAAAAAAGTAGAAATTTAAAAAATTTTGAATATGAAATATAAACATGTTTTAATTAGTTTTTTTAGTGGAATAATTGGTGCTATTATTGCCGTTTTGATTATTGATTCGTACAAAACATCTTCTGATGCTGAAACAAAAAACCAACATAGTTTAGTTGCAGACTATTATTTGAATAAACAGCATCAACTTCCTGCAACAGCGGTTGCAAATCCATTTCTATTTAGTCCAAGTTCGAGTTTTGATTTTACTTCTGCTGCAGAAATGAGCGTTCCCGCAGTTGTTCACGTAAAAACTCAATATAGCCAACCAAATTATACTTTGTATGATTTTATTTTTGGTACTTCGCCACGATATTCAACTCCTGTTTTAACTTCTGGTTCGGGAGTTATAGTTTCGCCTGATGGTTATATTGTTACAAACAATCACGTTGTGGAAGATGCAGAAACAATTGAAGTTGTGTTGAATAACAAAAAATCGTATTCAGCAAAACTTGTTGGACGTGATGCTACTACTGATATTGCTTTGTTGAAAGTTAATGCTAATAATTTACCTTTTTTAAATTATGGCGATAGTGATAATATAAAAATTGGTGAATGGGTTTTAGCTATAGGTAATCCATTTAATTTAACTTCAACTGCAACGGCTGGGATTATTAGTGCAAAAGCACGAAATATTAGCATAATGTCAGAAAATATGGCTATAGAATCTTTTATTCAAACCGATGCGGCAGTTAATCCAGGTAATAGTGGTGGCGCTTTAGTAAATACAAAAGGCGAACTTATAGGAATAAATACAGCAATAGCTTCGCGAACAGGTTCTTTTGTAGGGTATTCTTTTGCTATTCCAGTAAATATCGTGAGAAAAGTTGTTGCCGATTTAGTTGAATTTGGAGAAGTACAGAGAGCTTATATTGGAATTGATTTGTTGGATATTGATTCAGATTTGGCTAATCAACTTTCTATTAGTAAAATCGAAGGTGTTTATGTGGCAAATGTTTTAGCAAATGGAGCAGGCGACAAAGCAGGATTGAAAGCAGGCGACATAATTACTGCTATAAATGATACTAAAGTAAATTCTGTTTCTGAATTTTTAGAATATTTAAGCCGCTTTAGACCTGGAGATAGAGTAAATTTGTCTGTTAAGGGTGGACGTACAACAAAAAATATAAAACTAACTTTACAAAATAAATATGGCGAAACTTCTATCGTGAAATCAGAAAGTATAGATGATTTGGGTGCTAAATTTGAAGTTTTATCAGATTATGATAAAGCCCGTTATAGAATAAATTCTGGTATTCTAGTTACTGAGGTTTCTGCTGGTAAGTTTTTGGCAAATGGAATAAAAAAAGGTTTTATTATTGTAAGAGTTAATAAAGAATATGTGAATAGCGTTCAAGATTTTCAAAATATAATCATTAAGTCTAACGGAAACCTTTCTATAGAAGGCTTTTATCCAAATGGAGGCTCTGCATATTATTCGTTTAAGATATAAGTAAAAGCGTTTTATACTAGAGTTTCTTTAATTTATCTCGTGCATTTATTTCTTACGCGTCAATTTTTGCATATGTAGCATGAGTTTCAATAAACTCTCTTCTAGGAGCAACTTCGTCGCCCATTAGCATAGCAAAAATATGGTCTGCTTCTCCAGCATTTTCTATAGTTACTTGTCTTAAAGTTCTAGTTTCTGGGTTCATTGTAGTATCCCAAAGCTGTTCGGCGTTCATTTCTCCAAGACCTTTGTAACGTTGTATATGTAAACCTGTTTCTTTGCCTTGTCCTAGAGTTTCAATAATATCTAATCTTTCATTTTCAGACCAAGCATATTGTTCAGTTTTTCCTTTTTTAATTAAGTAGAGTGGTGGTGTAGCAATATATAAATATCCTCCTTCTATTAGTGGTTTCATATATCTAAAGAAGAAAGTCATAATTAAAGTTGCAATGTGAGAACCGTCCACGTCGGCATCCGTCATAATTATAATTTTATGATAACGCAATTTTTCTAAGTTAACAGCTTTACTGTCTTCTTCAGTTCCTATTGTAACTCCAAGCGCTGTGAATATGTTTTTAATTTCGTCGCTATCAAAAACTTTATGAGGCATTGCTTTTTCTACGTTCAAAATTTTTCCTCTAAGTGGTAAAATTGCTTGAAAATTCCTGTCTCTTCCTTGTTTTGCTGTTCCACCTGCCGAGTCCCCTTCCACAAGGTAAAGTTCGCAGTTTTCTGGATTTCTATCAGAACAGTCGGCTAATTTGCCAGGCAAGCCAGCACCGCCTAAAACATTTTTACGTTGAACTAATTCTCTCGCTTTACGTGCAGCATGGCGGGCAGTAGCAGCAAGAATAACTTTGTCAACTATAATTTTAGCATCTTTTGGATTTTCTTCAAGATAGTTTTTTAATAAACTACTTACAGCTTGGTCAACAGAAATACTAACTTCTGAATTTCCTAATTTAGTTTTTGTTTGTCCTTCAAATTGTGGTTCTTGAACTTTTACAGAAATAACGCCTGTTAGTCCTTCTCTAAAATCATCGCCATTTATGTCAAATTTTAATTTAGACAATAATCCACTTTCTTCGGCGTAGGATTTAAGAGTTCTTGTTAAACCTCGTCTAAAACCTGTAAGGTGAGTACCACCTTCAATAGTGTTAATATTATTTACGTAACTATGAATATTTTCTGTAAATGAGCTATTGTATTGTAAAGCTATTTCAACAGGTACATCGTTTTTTTCGGTTGAAATATGAATAATGTTTTCTGTTAACTTTTCACGACCTTGGTCTAAATATTCTACAAATTCTTTTAAACCATGTTCAGAATAAAATTCTTTAATTTTATTGTTACCGTTTTCGTCAACCTGTCTTTTGTCTTCTAAGATAAGTTTAATCCCTTTGTTTAGAAAAGCTAACTCTCTTAATCTGGATGATAAAATATCAAATTGATATTCTGTAGTAATAAAAATTGAGTGGTCAGGCCAAAATTCAATATAAGTACCGGTTTCTTCAGTTTCTCCTATTACCCTAACTTCGTCTAAAGGTTTTCCAATAGAATATTCTTGATAATAAATTTTTCCATCTCTTTTAATTGTTGCAGTTAGTTTTGATGAAAGTGCATTTACACAGGAAACACCAACGCCGTGCAATCCTCCTGAAACCTTGTAAGAATCTTTGTCGAATTTACCTCCAGCGTGCAAAACTGTCATAACAACCTCAAGCGCCGATTTGCCTTCTTTTTCGTGAATATCTACAGGAATACCACGCCCGTCATCTTCAACCCTTATCGAATTGTCTTGGTTTATTGTAACTTTAATATTATTACAGAAACCTGCCAAGGCTTCGTCAATTGAATTGTCAACAACTTCATAAACTAAATGATGTAAACCTTTGGTGCTTATGTCACCAATATACATGGCTGGTCTTTTACGTACTGCTTCTAATCCTTCTAAAACTTGAATACTGTCAGCAGAATAAGAATTCCCGTTTTTGCCGTTTGTGTGAGACGAAGTGTTTTCACTTTCGTTTTGTCCTAAAATCTCTTTATTTTCGTCCATATATTTTAAATATTTTATGTCTTTTTTTAATGAGCACAAATTTAATAAATTTTATGTATATATTTTATTTTTTAAGCTTATAAATATTTATAGTTATTAACAAGTCTTAGTGTTGTAAATTACTGATTAACACATTTTTAAATAAAATTGTTAATAGTTTTCAGCCTCTTGTTTACAAGTGCTAAAAACAAGATTGAATTTATTATAATCCACTAAAATTTTATTTGAATCTTATTTAAAATAAATACTTTAAGCCTAGCATAAAATTAAATCCATGCGACATATAATTGTTCCAAACATATTGTTTTTGGCCTGTAATATTATTTAATTGTAAAAAGCTTTGAAAATTTGATGCAAAACTATATTCGCCATATAAACTAATGTCAATAATTGGTTTTAATTTTTTCTCAATAATACTTAAATCTGTGTCAAATTCTTTTGCGTATCTTGTACCTATTAAATCTGCATTAATTCCAAAATTTAATTTACTGTCAAATTTATAATTTGTATTTAGGCTAATATCAAAATTTGGCATATGCCAAGGTTTTTCTCTATTTTTTATATAAGAATAGTAATAATAATGTCCTTTCAGGTTTATGCTTAATTTTTCGCCTAAATTATTTAATGCAATTTCGCCATAGCCTGCAAATCTTTCAACATTTGTATATTCTAAAATAAATTTATTCTTAAGAACAGTACTTGTATCATTTACAAAAAATCCCATATTATCAATTTTAGAATAATTTCCATTTAGGTGAAAAAACACCTTTCTGCTTATATTACCTTTTATACCTAAATCAATTACTTGTGCATAATTTGTTACTTGATAATCATTGTAATTGTTTATGAAAGGATTTATATCGGACAGAAATTCTAAATTATTATTTTGAATATATCCTTTGAAACTTGCGTAAGGAATAATTGTATTGCTGATATTATGCTGAAAATAAATATTTGGATAAAAATGATATTTTACAGGATCTGCATTTAGTTCGCCTGTAGTATTTGCACCTAAAAGTATTTGCCAATTTTCTGTATAGTGCTTGAAGTAAGGATTTAAATCAAGAAATATCTCGTTATAATCAATAGACATAATGTGATTATTATCAAATACAAAGCCTAAATCCATTCCGTATCTGTTTTGGTTGATTAATTTATTTAAATCTGCATCAAGTTTTATTTTATGTTGAAAGTCTTTTGAAGCTGTGAAAAAATATTGATAAGTTAAATTTGAATTAAAATTCATTCTTATTGCCGAGCTATTGTTTGAAATGAAGTTTATATTTGCTTTAAGTTTATTAAATCTTTGCATTTCCATTTCTTCTCTGTCGCGAGGTTTATCAATTCCACTAGCTAAAATAATATTTGGGTCATAACCATAAAAATAAGATTGGTTTGATTTAAAGCTAATATCTCCTCCTAAAGTTGAAGAATAAAAAAATCTTTTGCCATAAGCATTAACTAGATTATTATTAAATCCTGAAAATATTTTTTGATTAGCAGTGTTTTTTACTTTTCCAAATGCTGAATGATGTTTTGCAAAAGCACCGGCAGAAAAATTTCTTTGTCTTGTCGTATTATAATAAACTTCAACAAGTGGAGACAAGTAATTTCCCATTCCTATTTTTATTAATCCATTATCAAGTGGTTTTAATGATTCTCCGCTTAAACTTGCAGCTGTAATTGGTGTAGGTTTAAAATTAGTTTTAAATAAAACCGGTTGGACTTTATAGTCAAAAATAGGTTCAATTTTTGCTGTGTCAATTATTACAGGTAAAAACTGCATTCTATTTGCATCTTTTAAAACAGGAGTGTATTCTGTGTAAATAATTATTCCGGTTTCTTCTAAATTGTTAGATTTATCATCTTGTGCATTAAGATTTAAACCAAAAAAAACTAAGATTATAAGAAATATATATGTTGTTTTCATCTTTAAAATTTTTAAAATTATTATTTTATTTCAGCTGGTTCTGGTAATTCTATTTTATTGTCTTCGTTGTAAAGTTTCTGTATTTTGTCGTTTTCTTCGTCATCTAATAAGTTGATTTTTAAATTTAGTAAATCTTCACTTGAGCGTCTTCCTTGTTCTTCATCTATAATGTTAGTGAGTTTTTCACTTGTTTCGTCTTTAATACCGTCAGTTTCTATTGGGTAGTTATTAAGTATAGATTGTAAAGTGTGTTTTGCAGAAAAAAAGTCGTCTCTATCATAATATATCTCTGCCAAGCATATCAAAGATTTTGCTACCCAATAAGCATGTGGAGAATTTGATTGCGCAAACTCATAAGCTAAATCTTCTGCAATACTATCTTTTTGCATTTTGTAGTTAATTTTAATTACTCTATACATTGCTTCTGCTCCTTCAGAACTTTTTGTTTCTTTAGCTAAATTTTCAAACAAGTTTAAAGCTCTAATTAAATTCTCTTTGTTATAATATGCTTTTGCCATTTTAAAATGTGCTTCTCTTTTTTGTTCTTCGTTACTTCTGTCATCATCAATAATTTTTACTGCAGCAGCTATAGTGTTGTCCCAATTATTTAAATTGTAAGCACATCTAAGCTTGCCAATAGAAGCTAATAATTTTGTTGATTTATTTTCAGCTAAGGAGAAAAGTTTTTCATATAGATTATATGCTTCTAACCATTCTTTTTGATCAAACAAAATACTTGATGCTTTAATAGTGCTTTCTTCTGTAAACGAGCCTATCGGAGCATTTGCAACTATTTTATAGTTTTCCAAAGCTTGATTTTTTTCTTCAAAATAAAAATGCAACTCGGCTTTGTAATAATTAGCTTCAATATAAAACTGACCTTTAGGGAAAGATTTTAAATAGTTTGTTAAAGAATTTAAAGCTTCGTTATATTTTTTGTCAACATAATTCTTTTTAGCAATTTGCCACATAATTTCGTCTTGTTCATCTTCGCTAATACTTGTGCCACTTGTGTTTGCCCAATCAACAAAACCGTCTGGGTTATCTTGCTCTATATAAATTGCTTTTATCATTTCAGCAGCACTTTTAGCTTCTTCTGTATTTGGATATTCTGCAATAACTTGTTTATAATTGTCTAATGCTTTTTGATAATCTCTTTCGTTAAAATAAATTGCTCCTAAGCTAGACAAAGAAGCTTTTCGCATAGATGAGTTTGGAAAATTATTAATATGTCTGATATAATAGAATTTTGCAGAATCAGGATTGTTTATTGTTGTGTGGTAAGTGCGACCTATTTCAAAATTAGCATTACCTAAATATTCAGATTCGGGGTGCTCTAATATTAGTTTTCTTAAAGACCATACTTTTTCATTAGATTTTTTTAAACCACCATAGGATAATGCCATTTGATACAAAGTGTAATCCGGCGAAACTTTTCCTATATCGATAGCTTTTTTGTAATATTCAGCAGCAGGAATAAACTCTCTTTCAATATAATAGCAGTCGCCAATACGGTTTAAAACATCATTTAAAATTTCGCTATTAGCATATCCTGGCTGAAGTTCAAATTTTCGAAACCACGAATTGGCAGTAGTATATTCTTTTTTGTTAAAATAAGCATAGCCTAAATTATAATGTGCTTTTGAATATTCATCTAAACTTACAGAACCTGTAGAATTAACAAACTCTTTAAACATTTCTATTGCTTGGTCTATGTTTCCAAGTCTATAATTTGCTTCGGCTTTCCAATAATGTGTTAATGAATTAATTGTTTTGTCATAAATTTTATAATCTAAAGATTTGTCAAACATATTTATAGCCTCATTGTATTTTAATTGGGTAAAATATTCCAAACCTCTGTAATAAGTCAATCTCTGATAAGCTGCATCGATTTTTGTGTTGCGGTTTTGCATTTTCTCTATAGTTGTAATAGAAGCTTGATAATTTTTCGTGCTTAAAAAAGCGTCAATTAAATAATCGTATGCCAAATCTGTGCGTGGTGAATTGGGATATTCTTTAATGTATAAAGTAAAAGCATTGATAGCCTCGTTAAAGGGAGATAGAGAAAGTTCAAAACTTAGTTGGGCAAAATTAAATAAAGCATCTTCTTTAATTTGTTGATTAAAATTATATTTTGAAGCCACCTCAAAAGAGCGTAAGGCCTCAACTTTTTTATTTAAATTTAAATAGCAATCAGCCATATGATAAGCAGCATTTTGACTTAATGTATCTTTCATATTTGCAATTTTGCTAAAAGAATTGGCTGCTTTATCGTATTGCCTATTGTTGTAATATGCAAAACCTAATTCGTAATAATCATAATCGTTTGCAGAATTTGTTGATTTTACATAATTGTTCAGATATGGTATTGCATCTGAGTATTTTGCTTTTCTATAGTATGCTGAGCCTAAAAGTTTATTTATTTCTGCCGCTCTATTGCCTGATTCTTTTTCTAAAATTTTTGGAGCATATTCTATTAGTTCATCATATTTCTCTTGTAAAAAATAAATGTGAATAATGTAAAAAGGTGTAATTGAGGCAAATGAAGGACTGTTTTCTAATTCTAAAAATCCTAATAGTGCTGTTTGATATTGCTCGTTTATGTATTTTAAATGTGAATAAAAATATAATGACATTGGTCCATAAATATTATTGGCATCTTTAGATTCATAAAATGCTTTGGCGGCTCTATCGAAATCTTTTCTGGCAAAATGACTAAAGCCTAATTTGAAAAAATATTCTGATTGTTCATCAGAGCTTAGTAATAGCCTGTCTGTTTTTTCGTACCATTGTATTGAATTTTTATAATCTTTGTTTCTAAATTTAAAGTTTGCCATTTGAAAACTTGCATTGTTGTTGTTTCGGCTTTCAGGGTGGTCTTCAATAAAATTTGTTATCTGAAATTCAGCGTCATTATTAAATAAGTTCATGGAAGAAATTGCAAAGTAAAAAGCTGCATCGTCTTTGTAAGCTGCATATTCCTGTCCTTGATGAAGCAATATTTCTGAAAATAATTTTTGTGCAGGTACATATAAGCCTTTCTCATAGAGATTAATAGCA
>Ga0265293_10002119_pt1 | contig 41088 bp, 43 predicted proteins | sample Munlanlewell138R_FD_192505 | JGI IMG/M metagenome (GOLD analysis project Ga0265293, IMG submission 192505) | Leachate microbial communities from a municipal landfill in Southern Ontario, Canada - Leachate well 138R | ecosystem: Engineered > Solid waste > Landfill > Unclassified | place: Canada...
TTTGCACTCTTTTCCCTCTTCATTTACTACAAAGAGTTCTACATCAGGTATAGCTTTTCCAATAGACTCAGGTCTTATCTCAATCTGTGATGGATCAAGATATGTTGAGCGAAATGCTTCTGTTAATCCGTGCATAGAAAAGAAATCTGCTTCTTTAAAGATTTTTTTGCACTCTTTGATCATTTTAGCATTTACATTTCCACCTGAGGAAGTGATGATTCTAAGATCGTTAAAGAGTTCTGGATTTGGGATTCTATCAATTTCAAAGATTTGTGTGATATTAAAAGGCATCAAAGGCAGAACTGTTACTTTGTCATTTATGAGATGGTTAAAAAAGTCCTCTGGAAGTATAAACCTATGAAGTGCTAAAGTAGCTCTTTTGTAAAGCGTGCTAAAGATCTGGTTTAGTCCATAATCTAGGTTAAAGATAAGAATCCCAGAGATTACATCACTCTCTTTAAGTTTTAAGTATTGTGAGGCAACACGAGCTGAATCTATGAGATTTCTATGTGAGATCACTATTCCTTTTGGAGTTCCTGAGAGTCCAAAAGAGTAGGTAATAACTGCGTTGTGATGTCCATTTACACTGCAAATATATGGTTTGTTATAGTATTTAAAGATCTCCTCAAATGAGGCTATATCGCTAGAGGTAGTCTCATATGAAATAATATGACCATCAAATTTAATCTCTTCTATGTTCTCTAGTTTTACTTTGTCAGTTATGATGCACTTTATGTCACAATCGTCAATTATATACTCAATTTGTTGTGGTTTTAAAAGCTTAGTAAGAGGTACTAAGATGTATGGAGTTGAGAGAATTGCAAGTATTGCTATAACTTGATCCAGTCCTTTGTTTGAGTAAACTCCTACTCGTGACTCTTTTGGTAGATCTAGCTCATTTAGATAGTAAGCCACTTGATCCACTTTTCTTAAGAGTTCTTTGTAGCTAATGCTCTGTTGATTAAAAACTATCGCTTTTTTCTGAGGATGTGTAATCGCTCCATCTTCGATAAGCGTTCTTATAGAGTTAATTGACATTGTCATCTCCTTTTACTCCAATAGTCCAGATATCGTAGTTACTATCTAGAACTGTCATTGGGTTGTGTTGTGAATTTAGTATCTTCTTATAAAAAAATGAGATGATTTCTTCTATCTCACTTGCAGATAAGACCTTAGTGATGCCACCTGTAAAGACTATGGAGTTTATAGAGAGTAGTTTTAGGTTTATATATGATTGTTTGTAGTGTGACATCTTTGTAAGAACTAAAAAAATGGCTAGTTGCATCAAAACCTTAGTGCCCTTTTGGCTCTCATCACTAAAAATATTCTCCGTAACCTTTAGATATGATAGAAGTTCATAAACAAACTCATTATTTTGTGCGGCAAAGATAAGAGACTCTTTTGACTTATAGACTCCAAGCTTTTTAAATACAAGTCTATCATACTCATTTTCAGTTACGATATTGTCATCAACTAGATCTTTTGAGTAGTGTATATCTGTTGTAGCTCCGCCAATATCTATGAGTATAAAAGGATCAACCACTCCAAACTTTATATGGATAAACGGAAGAGTTTTGTTTACTATATATGGAGTTGAGTAGATCTGGTTTGCTGTGATCTCATAGAGGTTTTTAATATCTTCTTTTCCCTCTATATCTAACTGATACAGATTTGTAAGATACTCTTTTAGGTTTTCTTCTACAATATGAAGCTTTTCATCTATGATATTAGGTAATATCACAAGATTTTGGATGTTTTTTTCTAACTTTTGTGCTTCATTTTCACACCCAACAAAGACTATATTTGAGTAGTTTAGCATCTTTAAATATTCATACAAATCATCTTTAAAGATATCCTTGTTTGTGTTAATCCCACCAACTATAATAACCACATCTATCAAATCACTTGGAATGGAGTAATCAGCGAGGTTTTGATACATCACACTCTCTATGATGTTAATGCCAGAGTTAAAAGCGATATTTTTAGCATACTTTAGAGAAAAAGAGTTTGTAAGTCCGATGATAAGCGTACTTAGTCCTCCATTTGCAGAGGAGCAGATATATACATCATCTTTTTTATAGCACTCTATAGTTTTAGAACATTTGAACTTTAAATCGTCTAAAATATCTTTGTTAAAATCTCTAAAATGTTGCTCGATATTCTCTTGTGAGCTAACTTTAAAGTAGGTACTTCCTACATCTATTAAGAGTCTGTTCATTGCATGATTCCTATGTCGTGGATGATATCATTTACTATACTTGTAGTGTCCTTAGAGAGGTCACACTGTGCTTTTTCATACTCGTAGCATCTGTCTGGAATGGGTACATTTCCTCGTTTAATGATGCGAATATTTTTCTTTGCATCTCGTATGGTAATCATCTCGTTATGGTTAATAATGTGCGGAGAAAATGGAACATCTATGATGCCACTCTTAATGGAGTTAAAAACCTTTCTCCAAAGAGTGTCGGCTGGATCATTAAAAACAGCCTCCATTATGGCGTGAACTTCAAGAGTTAAGATCTCTTCTTCCTCTTCATCTACAATTTTTGGAAGTCCATTTAAGATCCCAAGTGTATATTGCGTATTTGCCACCGTTGCAGCATTTGCCTCTTTTGTAGGAATGCCTGAAGCTTCTTCTCTTGTTTTTGTGATAATCTTGTCCGCTCCGACCATAGATGCTATGACCGTTGACATATTTATAAGTTGCTCTGCAAAGCTTTTGTTAGTCGGAAATGCTCCCATCCACTGATGATAGACTAAATGAATACTTGCATCTTCGCAACCTATCTCTTTTGCGTAGTGAGCGGAGAGTTTTCTAATAACCGCACCCATAACAATATCTTGGTTCATAGATCCAGTTTGAGAAAAAGAGACTGAAAAGGACTTTACGCCCTCCTCTAGTGAGAGTAACATCTCTAAGAGTTGTATGGTTATAGTGATAGCTGGAGGCACAAGAGTTGCAGTTAGTGGTCCAAAAGATTCTCTGTTTATTGGCTCATTTAAGCGAGAGTAGTTTGCACAGATCTTCTCGACATATTTCCAATATAAAAAGGCTTTATCTAGTGGAAAGTTTTTAGAATATGGCAGTAAGTAGGTAATAGGACCGCCCTCTATCTCGAAGATGCCAGATGCGATTGCAGTCTCGATAAGGAGTCTTGCATCTGGCGTGCCATGCCTTAGGCTCACGGGCTTGTTAAAGTGAGTTATCATCTTTCTTGTAGTTCTGTAGCCGTGATTTACAAGCGGATAGCCATTTAACATATCTACATCATTTTCTTCACTAAGGCGAAGCATTTTTTTAGCTGTTGCGTAGTCGTTTAGTCTTGTATTTGAGTCAATGGTAAGTGGCAGAACATCGACATTTGCATTTACAAAGAACTCATTTAGAGCAAACTGTTTTTTGTATGTAGGAAATCCGCCACGAGGCTGAACGAGCATCTTTGTTTTTGTCTTAAAATGATGTGATATAAAGAGATCTTTACTAGCATTTCTCACAAACTCTTCGACCTCTGCAAAGTCAAAGTTGTCAACATACTCGTTACTTAGTATGATCTCTCTCTCTTCTTGAAGCAAGCTCATCTCATACCTCTTTGTTTTAAGTACTCTTCTAGAGTGTCGAGTCCTGTGTTTAAGTCCACCTGATGGAACACAAGGTCAAAACCATAGTTTTTATACTTTGGTACTATCTCATCAGCATCGCCACTTCCAACTACTAGGTTTCCGCCTATCATCATCACAAGATTGTCTAGGTTTTTATAACTCGCTTTTAGCAGTTTTATCTCCCTACTCCAGCCCTCAGCCTCACCATTTAGTGAAGAGATAAGAAGCACTTCTGCACCAGTTTCTACTACTGCATCAAAAAACTCTTCTAAGTAGGTGTTTACCCCAAGATTAAAAACCTCAAAACCTCTTGCATTTAAAGAGAGTTCGATGAGTCTGTTTGCCACAACATGTATATCATTCCCAACTACGCCTGTTACTACTTTCATGCTATTTCATGCCTATTTATTATTATGCTGCAAGGATATCAAAAATCTTTTAAAAGTTTGGTAAGGTGGGGTTTAAAATGTAGATGGTTGAGGGGGATTTTAAGGTGCTGATTTAATTAGTTGTTTTCTAGTTAATTAAGGTAAAATGCTTTTTTTGAATCAATATCTAACTTAAAGAATAAAAGGATTTTGTTATATGAAGATTGAAGACTTAAACTTTGGAAACATTGAGGGAAAAGATGAATTTGATTTATCTAACGGTATTTTTAAAAATAGCATAGATGATGTGTTTTTTTTAGATAAAAAAATTAACTATGAAAGTTTTTTAAAAGGTGAAAAATCATACATTTATGGACATAAGGGAACAGGAAAAACGTCTTTATTAAAATATCTAGAATATAAAGCTGATAAAGAAAAAAATAAGACAATTTCAATACTTTTTAAAGATATAAAAAATAACACTCTAATTTATAGTACTTTTTTAAAGTTATTAGGAAGTGTACATGATAAAAATAGAGCTTCAAAAGCTTTTTGGCAATGGTTTATTTTAAGCATCATAATTAAAGAAAATAATATTGAAACTACAGAAGATAACTTAATTTTTTATACAAAAAATACGTTATTTAGTAAGTTGTCAACTTTTTTAACTAAGATTATTAATGTTAAGTATAAATATCAATCTGCTAATCATGAACTTGAAATAGGAACAAATTTTAGTGATTTGAAAATAGATGAGAATAATGACTTATTTAATGCTGGTATTAAAATTGATATTTTGCAAAATTTAATTCAAAAAAACCTTAAAGATAAATTTTATATATTTATTGATGAACTCGAAACATCAAAAATGTCAGAAAACTACTTTCAAGATTCAATTTTAATAAAAAATTTGATTATTATGGTCAATAGTATAAATAAACTTTCAGAAAATATTTTTATAACTTTAGCAGTAAGAACTGAAGTATTAAATAATATTTTTAGTGCTGGAGATGAAATAAATAAGTTACTAGAATCAAAGGGAATCTGTATTCAATGGGAATATGATAAATATTCGATTACACACCCTCTAATTCAAATTATTCTTAAAAAAATTAGATATTCTATGAAAAATAATTCAAACATAAATATAATAAATAAATCTATAACTCTATCAGATAAAGAAATTTTTGATTATTGGTTTGAGGAAGAATTAGTTGAAGGAATATATAATTCAGAACAAGTTTTATTAAATAATACATGGCTAAAACCACGGGATATTATTAGACTTATGAATATTCTACAAAAGGAAGCTTTTTATAGTCAAAAATTTAATAAGTCTTTTTTTAAAGAAGCAATAAAAAAATATTCTGATGCTTCTTGGGATGAAATACAAGAAGAGTTAGTAAGTATTCTTGATAAAGATGAAATATTGTCTATTATAAAAACACTTACAAATTATGAATCAGAATTTTCATACATAGAATTAAAAGCTAGAATCATCAGAAATAGTAATTTTGATCATCCACAGACTGAAAAAATTATAGATGCTATGTATGACACAGGAATTATTGGTAATAAGTTTTTAGATGAAACAGGATTTTTAACATATAAATATTCTTTTAGAGGTAATAGATATATTGATAAAAATGTTGGTATTGAGGTTCATAAAGGATTATGGGAGTGTTTTACAATAAGTAAAAAACTAACTAGAAATAAAAACAGCAGTAATAATGAAAATAATGATGACGACAATACTAGTGAACTAGCCGAATTATTACACAAGCTAAAGTGATATAATAAAATCTAATATTGAATAAGTAAACTTATCTATGAAGTAAATTGTAGACAGATTGTGTCAGCTACATCTTTTTGAATAAATCTCCACTTTTATGAGATATTTTTCTTCTATCAAACTGATGTTAATAGGTATGCAATAAGATTACGCGTGGATTTAGCAGTGTGTCATCATGTTATCAACCATGAAGTTAATCGCTCTGCTGTTTTTGGAAACTCTCTAAAAGGTTTGAAGAACATTTTATAAATATTCAGACAAAAATAGAGAAAAATGAAGCTATAATCAATACTTAATCTTTCAAAATCTTTGATTTAAAAGTAGTAATAGTAAAAAGTGGAGATTCATTCATAGGGATAATCTACTCTCACATAACTAGCGAACAGCAGGGACATGGACTAAACATATGACGACTGACCAGATATTGATACTGACGATTTTGACCATAACGGTGGCTATGTTCCTATGGGGGCGTTGGCGCCACGACATGGTGGGTGCCGGTGCACTATTGGCATGCGTGCTGGCTGGTTTGGTACCGCCGCTCGAAGCTTTTGCAGGCTTTGGTCATCCAGCCGTTATTACTGTTGCCTGTGTTTTGGTACTTAGTCGTGGTTTACAGATTTCAGGCGTGGTGGACGCACTGACGCGTACCGTATTGCCAACACAAGCAGGTGCCACACTTAGCATGGCTGCGCTGATAGGACTAGGGGCGGTGCTCTCAGCCTTCATGAACAACATCGGTGCAATGGCACTGTTGATGCCCGTAGCCATACAAATGGCAAAGCGCTTAAACCTAACTCCTGGTCAGACACTAATGCCACTGGCTTTTGGCACCATACTTGGTGGCATGACAACGATGATTGGTACTCCGCCAAACATGATTGTCGCTGGTTTTCGCGCAGAGACTGGCTCTGAGAGCTTCTCCATGTTCGACTTCACTCAAGTTGGGTTACCTGTCGCCTTAGCTGGGTTAGCCTTCATACTCTTACTGGGCCCGCGCCTTGTTCCGGCACGCAAGCAAGCCGGAGTCGAAGGGTTCGAATCAGGCGCCTATATCACTGAAGCGCGGGTACTAGAAGACAGCAAAGCTGTAGGCATGACCTTGCGTGAAGTCGAAGCTGTGCTAGATGAGAGCGACACACAAGTCATTGGCATGATTCGTAACGATGTCCGCCTTACAGCACCAGACCAATGGCGTAAAATGCTCTCAGGAGACATTCTGATACTTGAAGCAGATGCCGAGAATCTTACTGATGCCCTCTCTACATTGGGCTTTAAGTTGGAGGAAGCCGTAGAACCAGAAAAAGAAGATGAGATAAAAAATAGCGATAAAGATAGAGATGCAGTAAACATTGAGGAGGAAGAGGAGAAGGAAAATACCTCAATCTCAGACGAAATCGTACTAAGAGAACTCGCCATTCTGCCAGGCTCTCCTCTGAGTGGACGCTCTGCGAGCAACATCCAGTTGCGAACACGTTACAATCTAAACCTGTTGGGTCTCTCGCGTAGTGGTAAACTCTCCATCAGACGCCTGCGCACAGCTCGCCTTGAAGCCGGTGATCTGCTACTAATGCAGGGTTCACCTGAGGCGGTCTCGGAATTTGCCGCCGACTATAGCTGTGTACCACTTGCCGAGCGCGATTTACGTATCCCAGACAAGAGTAAAGCCTTAAAAGCCGGCATAATCATGGCACTAGCTGTTGTTGTTGCAGCCTTTGGACTATTACCAGCGTCAATATCATTTGCAATAGGTGTACTTGCATCAATGGCTCTTCGGACAGTACCACTGCGCGACATATATGTGTCCATAGACTGGCCGGTAATCGTGCTGCTTGCAACGCTTATTCCTGTGGCTGGTGCAATGGACTCTACCGGTACTGCTGACCTAATTGCACGCTTAATCATCGAAAAAGTCGCATACGGCAACGCCGTTATCGGTCTGACACTAATTCTAGTCATTACAATGTTTCTTTCCGACCTGATGAACAATGTTGCCACCGCAGCAGTAATGTGCCCGATCTCAATCGGTACAGCATCAGCACTTGGGGTTAGTGCCGACTCTTTTCTTATGGCAGTGGCAATTGGCGCTTCCTGTGCATTTCTAACCCCTGTCGGTCACCAAAACAATACGCTAATTCTAGGACCGGGCGGCTTCAGGTTTGGTGATTACTGGAAACTGGGACTACCGCTTGAGATTCTCATAGTTGTTATCAGCATTCCAATGCTGCTTGTTGTGTGGCCACTGTAATATTTGACAAACTCTTAAATAAAAATAAGGTTATAATACAAACAATAAAGATTTTTAGGAAGAGAAATGGATTTTTTTACAGCAGATATTTGTGATGAGTATATTGATAAGGTTTTGGTTTTAGATCCTGAGTTTAAAAACTACGGTGGGGCATCAAGATGCCAAGGTGAAGTTGTTACTATAAAACTTGATAAAAACAACGCTGGGCTTGTGGAGATGCTTCGTGATGAAGATGGGAGCGGTAAGGTTGTGGTTGTTGATGTGCGAGAGGAGTATTTTGCCGTTGTGGGTGAAAACCTTATGAAGTTTGCATATAAAAATAACTACGCTGGCATCATAGTAAATGGCTATATTCGTGATACATTCCAGATAAAAGATATCCCTGTAGCTCTCTATGCTCTTGGAGTTTGCCCTAGAAAATATATCCCCGTTACAGAGTCAGAGAGAGGCGTGCATCTCTCTTTTGGTGGGATTGGTTTTGAAGATGGAGACTATATCTACGCAGATGGTGATGGCATTATAGTTACACAAGAAAAGTTAGTTTAAAGCGTTATGAACAGAAGAGACTTTATAACTGGTATAACTCTAGCATCTGCATCTCTGGCACTTAGTGGATGTAATGAGAGCAACCGCCAAGCTATAGACTATAATAAGCATCCAAAAAAATCAAGCGATGAGATTAAAAATTTCAACATCAACAAAAACAAAAAAACAAGCATAAAGCTAGCTACTTCTTGGCCAGCGCACTTCTCTATTATAGGTACTGGAGTTGAGAGTTTTGCAAAGAGAGTAAAAGAGATTAGCTCTGGATCTCTAAATATAAAACTCTACCCTAAAAATACTCTTGTTCCAGCGCTTGCGGTCTTTGATGCCTGTTCAAGCGGTCAGATAGACGCTTTTCACTCAGGTCCATACTACTGGAAGGGGAAAAACTCTACTTTTTCTCTCTTTAGTGGTATTCCTTTTGGTTTTAGTGCAGAGGAGATCAACTCATGGATGTTTCATGGTGGTGGACTAGAACTTTGGAGAGAAGAGTATGCAAAGTACAATCTCTACCCTTTTTTAGGAGGCAATACCAACATTCAGATGGGCGGATGGTTTAGAAAACCCATCAACTCTTTAGCTGATATGCAAGGGCTTAAGATGAGAATGCCAGGACTTGCTGGTGAAGTCTACGCCAAGATGGGTGTAAATCCGATCTTACTTCCAGCAGGAGAGATCTATACGGCATTAGAGAGAGGCATCATAGATGCGACTGAGTGGGTAGGACCTGCGTTAGATATCAAGATGGGCTTTTACAAAGTTGCGCCCTACTACTACTCTGGCTGGCATGAGCCAGGATCTATTTTAGAACTGACTTTTAACAACTACTCATGGAGTAAACTTCCACATGAACATCAGATGATGATAGAAGTTGCTGCTAGTGAGTTAAACTCAAGCATGACTTATGAATTTCACTCGCAAAACATCAATGCTCTTGCAAAATTAAAAGAGTTAAACATAGATATTTATAGATATCCAGAAGATGTAATAAAAGCTGCAAAAGTAGCCCTAAAAGAAGTCATTTCAGAGCAAAGTGTTAAAAGTGAAGACTTTAAAAGGGTTTATTCATCTATAGAGAAACACCTAAAACTCTCACGCGAGTGGAGTGATGCAAGCCTTCGTTATTTTCTAAATGAAAGATAAAGTATAATCGCATCTCTAAAGCAAGGGGTATAGTTTTTGCTCTTTGTTTTTAAGATTAAAATGCGGACTACTAACTTTGAGAAAATTACTATTTCTAACTACTTTTTTAAACACCCTACTTCTAGCTTCCTTTGATGGAACTATTGTCGATAAAAATACATTACAACCTATAGCAAAAGTGACGATCAGTGATTCTAAAGTAGATTTTTACTCAGATGAAAATGGTTTTTTCTCCGTTGTAAGTGATGAAGATAAGTACCATGCTAAGGCTTATGGATATAGACCACATACTTTTAAACAAGATCAAAATCAAAGTATTATAGAGCTAGAACCAATAACAGTAAAAGCGCTCTATCTTACTTTTTGGGGTGCAAATATTCATTCAAAAACAGTTGCGAGAGCCTTAAAAATCATAGATAAAACAGAGATAAATACCCTTGTGGTAGATGTGAAAAATGAATATGGTTCAACCAGTTTTAGAACTAAATTTGCAGAGGCAAATGATTATGGAGCGAGCAAAGATAGAACTATAGGCAACATAGAAGATTTTATAAAACTTATGAAATCAAAAAATATCTATCTTATAGCTAGAGTTGTTGTCTTTAAAGATGAACTCCAAGCAGCAAATAATGAAGATTATGCCATAAAAAGTGAAGATGGAACTATCTGGAGAAACCATGACAAAATGGCGTGGGTTGATCCCTTTGATAAGAGAAGCCATGATTATACTATCTCTATAGCCGAAGAAGCTGCTAAAGTTGGTTTTGATGAGATAAATTTTGATTATATTCGTTTTCCTGCAAAAGCCAATCTTAAACTAAAAAAAGAGAGTACAGAGGAAAATCGTCTAAACGCAATAGAGAGCTTTTTAAGTTCAGCAAAAAATAGACTAAGAAAATATGGGGTTTTTATTTCCGTTGATACTTATGGAAATATTTGTTGGGAGAGTGGCGATACTGGCATAGGTCAAAGTGTTGCTTCACTTGCAAAATATAGTGATTATATCTCTCCAATGCTCTATCCATCTGGTTTTGCTAGTGGAAGTTTTTACTTTGAACATCCATCAGAGCACCCTTATGAAGTTATTAGACGAAGTATAACAAACATACATGATACAATAGATGCAGTACGTATCAGACCTTGGTTACAGTATTTTAAAGATTATGCTCATAAAAAAAGAGCTTACAATAAATTTGAAATTACTGAGCAGATAAGAGGCTCAGAGGATGCAAATGCAAGTGGCTGGATGCTTTGGTCACCATCTAGTAGATACCACAAGGGTTACTTTGAAGCGTCCATAGAGTAGAGTTTTCTCTCTCTTATGTCTTTTTTCACTCTTAAGGCCTCGCTAAAATACCTTTCAACTAAGGTGTGAAAAGCTTTTGAGTGATTCATATGAACTAGATGAGCGAGCTCATGAACTACTACATAATCAATCTGCTCTTTGTATAATTTTAAAAGATTTGTATTTAATGTTATAACTCTTAAGGAGTTGCAACTCCCCCATCTGCTCTTCATCTTTTTAAATCTCAGCTCACTATATTTTAAATTCATAATATTTGAATAATGTTCTACTCTTTGAGTTAAGTAGTTTTTTGCATACTCTTTGTAAAAATTGTCATAGCATTTAAGTATATTTTCTTTTGTTGGTTTTCTTAGGTTGCAAAGGTAGTTACGAAGTATCTCAGCATCTTTAGCATCAACACTGTAGATCTCTCCAAAGAGTAAAACTTCATCTTCTAGGTTTATCTCTATTGGAGGGTTTTGTTCTTGTTTTGTAAGTTGTTTTCTTATCCAACTTTCTTTTTTTGTGAGTAGATCTTCAATGTAGAGTTTAGATCTGCTAGAAGTTTTTAAGATCACTTTAGCGTCGTTTGTAACACTTATATAGCTGTTTTTAAGAGCTTTTTTATGAACATGTAGAATGCTTAGATCTTTAAAATTTATCTCACTCGTATGCAATTTGATCCCTTACTCCAGCTAGTTTAAAGCCACGAAGTCTTAACCTACAGCTATCACAAACTCCACAAGCTTTTAGCTCATTTTTATAACAACTCCAAGTCAGATGCAGTGGAACTGCTAGATCTAGGGAAGCTTGAACTATCTGTGATTTTGATAGATGCACAAGTGGCATTTTTATCTCTAGAATTGTCTCATCTTTTGTTCCAAGATTTATAGAAGTTTGCATACTTTTTATAAAGGTATCTGTACAATCAGGATAACCGCTACCATCTTCTTCAACAACTCCAATGCTAAGAGCACTAGCACCCTCTTTTTCTGCAATGGCAGCTGCTATACTTAAAAATATGCCATTTCTAAATGGAACATAAGTTGAGGGAACTTCGTCACCTAACCCACTAGTTGGTACTTCCATCTCTTTGTCTATTAAAGCTGATGCCCCTATCTTAGAGAAAAAGTCTAGATCTAAGTTGTACTTCTTATAAACCCCTAGATCATCACATATGGCTTCAAAACACTCTAATTCTTTGTTCTGTGTTAGTTGAGAGTAGTTAAAATGCAGCGCAATTATCTCATAACCCTCTTCTCTCATCATATACGCGCTAAGAGTCGAGTCCATTCCACCACTCATAATACAGAGTGCTTTTTTATTTTTTATTTTCATAGAAATGATTTTAACATAAGTAAAAAATATTTTAATATTAAATCAAAGATTTTGTGTATATAATGAGGCAATTTAGTAACAAAGGAGAGACAATGGAAGTATCATCAAATACACCATCTACAGCGACAGCTCCTGTAGAAGGAAAAGATCCTATGAAAAAAGCATTAGAAGTACAAGAACAACAAGTTATGAAAGTTCTTGAGAGTGCAAATGAGCTATCTAAAGAGATGAATGCTCAAAAAACTGGTATGGGTAAAAACTTAAACATTACTGGTTAACTTAAAGATTCAGGCAGAAATTTCTGCCTGTTTTTGACAAAATATAAGCCGCATTAGATATAATCCCACTTATGATTGACATTGACAATAAAACTACTCTAAATGTAAATGAAGAGTTTTTAAATACCATCGCAATAACCCTCACAGATAAAGAGATAGAGCTAATTATTACAGATAAAAAAGAGATCCAAGAGATCAATAAAGCGCATAGAGGAATTGACTCTCCGACTGATGTTTTAAGTTTCCCATATGAAGAGATGCCTATGAGTCCTTTGGGAAGTATAGTCATCTCAGCACCTCATGTTCTAGAACTATCTAAAGATCTAGGACATTCTAGCGATGATGAGTTAGTTTTGCTTTTTATCCATGGTATTTTGCATCTTTTAGGCTATGACCATGAAGTAGACAGTGGTGAGATGAGAGAAGAAGAGATTAGGCTTATAAAAGAGTTTAATCTTCCAGATAGTTTAATAGTTAGAACACAAGGATAATAATGGATTTTATAATTTTTATAGCTGCAATGGGTGCTCTTATATATGGGGCTGATTTTATTATAAAAGAGTCAGAGAGAATTGCTCTGCATTTTAATATCTCTCACTTTGTTATAGGCGCAACGCTTGTAGCATTTGGAACATCTCTACCTGAGATGGCAGCATCTATGGCAGCAGCTTCGCAAGACAAGAGCGATATGGCAGTTGCAAATGTTGTTGGAAGTGTTATCTTTAATATCACTCTAGTTTTAGGTGTAGTATTTTTTATCAGTAAAAAAATGTATCCAAAAAGAGATCTTTTTTTACTTGATAGTGCTTGGATAATAGTACCATTGATCTTCTTTTTTCTAATGGTTCAAGATGGAGTTATTGGAAGAGTTGATGGGATTTTATATCTTCTTTTGATGGTATCTTACTTGATATTTTTGTTCAATGATCCAAAAGCAGATTTAGGTGTAGAAGAAGAGCTTACTAAGGAAAAATTTCAGTGGACTAAGCCTATTTTACTTCTTATTGTTGGTTTTACATTAACAATAGGTGGTGCTAACTTTGTTGTTGAGAGTGGTACGGATATAGCTAGAACTTTTGGTGTGAGTGAGTGGATTATAGGGATTTTTTTAATCTCTTTGGGAACTTCTTTACCTGAGTTAGTAGTCTCAATAGTAGCTATAAAAAAAGGAAATGCAGAGATGAGCATAGGAAATATTATAGGCTCAAATGTTGCAAACTTCTCAATGGTTTTAGGTGCTGCATCTCTTGTAAATCCACTCACAGTAGATCTAGTAGCTACAAAGTTTGATATGTTAATAATGATAGCAGCATCAATTTCGCTAGTATTTATCTTAGCAAACAGACTCTACAATAAAGCAGGAGCAATCTTTTTACTAATCATTTTAGCTCTTTTTATTCAGAATGCAGTTGTGTAACAACGAAGTTTTTATTTCTCTATATACTTAAGCTCTAAGAGCTTATTGTATATTTTTGATACTATCTCTCCTGCTGCAGATCCACCATGTCCACCATGCTCAACCATCGCCAAAACTACATACTGAGGATTTTTATATGGTCCATAACTTGTAAACCATGCGTGAGAACGAGTATAGTACTCCATATCATGCTCTAAAACTCTATCTTCAATATCTTGCATGATTCCAATAACTTGAGCTGTTCCAGTCTTTCCGGCTATATCTACTTTAGAACTTAGATAGTGTGTAGCTGTTCCTTTTGGATGATTACATACCTCATACATAGATCTTTGTATAAGAGGAAGTTTATCAATCTCATCTGATGTCAAAACATCTATAGGCTCAGGTTTGTACTCTTCGTCTCCTACATACTTTGCAAAGTGTGGAGTAGGAAGCTTGGAAGTAGCCATAAGAGCAGTAAATTGTGCTATTTGTATAGGAGTTGTTAAAAAATCACCCTGACCTATCGAAGTATTTACAGTTTCACCTATAAACCAAGGTCTATTATATTTTTTTCTTTTCCATTCACGAGATGGAACTATCCCAATAAACTCATTTGGCAAATCTACCCCAGTTTTTTTGCCAAGTCCATATCTCATAAGTCCATCGCTCATTTTTTTTATACCAACTTGTAAGCTTCCTTTATAAAAATAATCATCACAACTCTCTCTGATAGCTTTAATAAGTCCAGTTTGTCTATGCCCTCCTTTCTTCCAACATCTAAAAACACGTTTTCCAAGTGGCATTGATGCTCTACAGTCAACACTCCATGACTCATCTAAATCTGTTGTTATATAGATAAGTGCTAAGCCCATTTTAATAGCAGATCCAGGGGGATAAAGACCATTTACTAGCTTGTTTGTAAATGGTTTATCAAGACTATTTGAGAGCTTATCCCACATATCATATGATATCCCAGAGACAAAAGTATTTAGGCTATACTCTGGAAAACTACTAGCTGAGAGTATGGCACCATCTACTCCCATTACTACAACTGCTCCGGCCTTACCCTCAAAAAGCGAAGAGATATATTTTTGAAGTTCTATATCTATATTTAGAGTTAATTTTCTATCTTCATCAGCACTCTCATAAGAAAGCTCCTCTATCTCTTGATTGTTAGCGTTTACCTTTACCTCTCTTTGTCCCGGTATTCCTTGAAGGTAAGTGTTGTAATACTTCTCTAAGCCTGATTTTCCAGTATAACCAATAAGTTCAAGTAACTCATCTTCTTGAACATCTTTTTTATTTGCACGAGAAACATAACCTATGATATGCGCACCTATATTTTCATAAGGATAAAATCTTTTTGGTGCTGGTACTATACATATATTTTCTCTAAGACTTAAAACTGAATATACCGGCATAATGTCCTCATAAGATATAAAGTGCACTATATCTATGAAATTATGATTATAGTAAGAGTCTTTTTTTATATAATTTTTTATAAGAGTCTCTTTGTTAAGAGATGGGATAAGTTTTACTAAGTTATCTATCTCTTGATCGAACTCTTCAATATTGCTCTGATGCCTTAAATGCGGGCGAAGTTGAATCTTAAACCCAAGTTTATTTATAGCTATTGGTCTATTGTTCCTATCTACAATTTCACCTCTTACAGGTGCTATTTGCTCATTTTTGATAGTGTTTGAATAAGAAAGCTTTTCATAATAACTGTTTGATTCTACGGCTAAAAAAAATACACGAACAACAAGAGTTAACCAAGTGATGGCAAAAAAAGCAATAATAAACTTGATTTTCATAAGATGCTCACTATAAAAAACTCTATGACTATATAGTAGATGATGTAGTAGTTTAACTGTGGCATAGGTAATAAAAACACATTTGAAAGTATTGTTAAAAAGAGGTAAAAGCCTAGATAAGAAAGTAGCACAAAAGAGGCTTTTATACATGAGTTACAGCTAAAATTCTTCTTTAGTTTTGGAAGTATAAATTTATACACTAAACCTAAGTAGATGATAGAGCTAAATAGTGGATATCCCATTTGAGATTCAAAGATAATCAAACAAAAAGCAGTTAAAAAGATATAGAGTGAGTCCTCTTTTTTTAATGCATCAGCAAAGAGTAGAAAAAGCACCCCAAAGAGCGGGGGCAAGAAGAGATATATGCTACTTAGACTCTCATAGACTACAAAGAGTGCTACATAGATAAATGGTGCTAAAGAGTTTTGATTAGAGATACTTCGTTGCATACTGGAAAATGTTTACACTTGATACAATCAGCCCAAATTTTATGTTCGGGAAGGGACTCTTTTGGGATCTCTACAAAGCCTAATCTCTCAAAAAAAGATTGTCTATATGTTAGACATAAAACTTTTTGAAGTCCTAGGTTTTGGGCTTCTTCTACACATGTTTTAACTAGATTTTCTCCTATTTTTTGACCTCTAAAACCCTCTTTTACGATAAGAGATCTTATCTCTGCTAAATACTCGGTATGAATATGCAAAGCGCAAAAACCTAAAAGTTCATCTCCATCAAAACATAGTGTGTATGAGCGGATATTTGTAGCAACTTCATCACTGCTTCTGTTTAAGATTATTCCTGATTCTATCTCAGGAAGAACTAGTTTTTGCATAGTTGCAATATCACTTAGTCTTGCCTTTTTATAAGTTATCATACTTCATCTTCTTCATATAAAATCTCATAAATAGTAGTTATAACTTTTTGCATTCCTTTTTTCTTTGAGCTTGATACCATCATAGAGTTAGGAAACTTTTGTCTTAGTACGTTTTGCTCTTTTTGATTTAGTTTATCTATCTTTGTAAAGATTTGAAGTATGACTTGATTTTCTTTAATATTTGCAAGTAAAAATTCACTTACAGAAGCATCTATCTCCAAATCAGAGTGTCTACAGTCAATGAGATGAACAAATAGCTTAATCTGCTCTCTTTTAGAGATATAATCAGTTAAATTTTTCTCCCACTCATGCTTCATTGATTTTGAAACTTTGGCATAACCAAAACCTGGTAGATCCACAAACTTAGCTATTTTTTTCTCAGTTGTTTCTCTATCTATAAAAGTGACATCAAAGTAGTTTATAAGTCTTGTTTTTCCGGGAGTTGATGAAACTTTTGCAAGTCCTTTATGGTTTGTAAGAGCATTTAAAAGTGAGCTTTTACCAACGTTTGAGCGAGCCATAAAGACAACTTCATTTTGTTCTTGTGTCTCTGGTGCTGCTTCTATATTTGGAGCAGATGTTATAAATTTTGCATCAACAATTTCTATCATATTATTTTTCTTCTTTATCTTTAGTTGCGTTGTTTTCTTTATTTTCAATCTTAAATATCATTATAACAGGCTCTTTTTTTGCACCCTTAGCATAGGCTTTGCCCTCAATAGTTTTAAGTACAACTTCATCGCCAATAATTTCTTTTTTTTCATTAAGTTGCTTTAAATGTACATCCGTAAAAAAATGATACTCTTTTATATTTGGCATATAAATAACTTTTTGTGCCACGCCTTGATATAAAGAGCCCTCTTTTGTCTCTATATGAAAAGAGACATTGCCTACTGCTATATATTTTTGAGGTTGATGAGCGCTATCGGTGTGTACTGTTACTTTTGTGGCATTTAGTTCATCATTTTTTCTTATTATATTTACATTTCCAGTAAATATAGAAATTCCACTCTTTTCATCTCCATTAAACTGGTCAGCTTTTATCTTTAACTCTTGTGAAATTAAAGAAGACGCTAAAAATAGACTTAAAACCATTAAAATTTTCATAATTATCTCTCTTTTATTTGATATATAGCAATTACATTTTTGGACTTTACTTTACCATTTGTATTATTGTAAACCAAAGAAGTTCCAATAATTTCATTTTTCTCTCTATACATTATATAATCTTTTTGAGTCTCTGCTATAGCTTCTTTTTTGTTGTAAATGGCTTCTTGTGATTCAAAAACTAAACCATCTTCTCTATTGTAAATAACATTTCCAACTAGATTAATAATATCTTTTTTGTCTCTATATAGTCCAATATCAGATCTTATATTTGCAAGAAGTTCTTTTGAATTATCTGTATAGTCTATATCTATAACTCTATATTTATCAGCAAATCTTTTAGCTTTAGAACCTTTCATAATTGTGATAAGTTTTTCTTGATTTAGCTCATGTAAAACAAAAGATTCAAGCTCAAAGAGAGGAACATCTTTAAAGTCTTGTTTTGCTATATTTAGAGGTTTAAACCCGACATATATCATAATCAAGCCAATAAAAATAAGGATAAAAAAAGCATTAATATTCAAAATATTTCCTATATCCAAACTCTCATAAATTCTTCTCTTTGGTCATTCTCATCAACCAATAGATCAATCATCTCCCTAACCACACCATCGCCACCATTTTTGCTCAAAACTCTTTTTACTATCTCTTTTATCTCTTTAACTCCATCACTTGGAGTAAAGCTTTTTCCTACAAGGCACAACATATGGTAGTCATTTAAATCATCACCAATGGCTGCTACTTCATACAAGTTAAGCCCTAGAGAGTCAACTACCTCTTTTAATATTTTTTGTTTATCTTTTACACCTTGATAGAGATGTTTTATGCCTAGCTCTTTAGCTCGTCTTTTAACTATGCTAGATTTTCTCCCTGTGATGATAGCCACATGGTTTCCCATCTTTATCCAAGAGCTAATAGCAAGCCCATCTTTTACATTAAAACTTTTAGTCTCAACGCCATTACTTGAGTATGTAAGCTTACCATCGCTTAAACAACCATCAACATCCAAGACTATAAGTTTTGTCATAAAACATCTTTAGTACTAGGAATACCAACTCTGTCATTTTTAACTGTAGCTCTTCTAATAGCAACAGCTAAAGCTTTAAAAGAAGCTTCAATGATGTGGTGTCTATTTTTTCCTCTAAGCGAGATTATATGAGCACTAATCCTAGCGTTGAGAACAAATGCTCTAAAAAACTCTTCTACAAGTTCACTATCAAAATTGCCAACTTTACCCGTCACATTTGATTCATAAACCAAGAATGGTCTGTTGCTAAGATCTAGATCACAAGATACACAAGCCTCATCCATTACGATATTTGCACTACCAAATCTTTCAATATTTTTAACAGGATATAAGGCATCAGCAACAAGAGAGCCTAAAACTATACCAACATCTTCAACGCTATGATGATCATCGATGTGAGTGTCACCTTTACACTGTATCTCTAGATCTATAAGTGAGTGTTTAGAAAAACTCTCTAACATATGATCTAAAAAACCAACTCCCGTATCTATCTTATTCTTTCCATTTCCATATAACTCTAATGAAATTGTGATATCTGTTTCTTTTGTTTTTCTACTTTTACTTATCATGTTTCTAATCCTCTCTTACAATAAAAGCATTTTTAAAATGCCCCTGCGCTTTATAGTCTCTTGCCTCTTCTTCACTCTTAAAGCCTTTTAGCCAAACTTTAAAAAGTCTTCCTCTATCACTCTCTACATCTTTTATAATAGTTCTATAACCATCTGTTTTATCATGCATCTCTTGCATTTTAAGTGCACCCTCGATTTTTGAAAATGATGCTATTTGAAGAGCAAACTCACTAACAATCTCTTTTTGAGGCAATTGCTTGAGCTCTTTTTTACTTGGAATTTTCTTTTTACCTTTGGTCTCAAAGCCTAAGATCTCAAGTGATACAGGAGCAGTTCCAGCTGCTATCATATCTATCTTAGATGCACCAGTTTTTGATAGATCTATGATTCTGTTATCTACAAAAGGACCCCTATCGTTAATTCTTACAACTATAGATTTACCATTTGTTTTATTTGTAACTTTTACTATAGTGTTCATAGGTAGAGTTTTATGAGCTGCTGTCATGTCGTACATATTGTAAATCTCACCATTTGATGTATGCTTGCCATGAAATTTTGGTCCATACCAACTAGCACGACCTTCAAATCTATCACCAACACTTACAACAGTTGGATAGTATCTTATTCCACGAATCACATATGGTCTCATAGTTGGATGTGAGTAGGTTTTTTTATCCATTTGTGAGCTATGATGACTTCTATCTGAAGAGTAAGATTTTGCAGGTGAATAGCTTTGTGAACTATATACTCTCTGACCTCTAGTGCTACAAGCACTAAAGAGTAAAACTAAAAAGATAAGCCCAAGATATAAGAGTTTATTCATTTATCTTTAACCTATCGCCTACTTTTATAAAACTGCTGTTTAAATGATTTTGAAGCTTTATACTTTGTACACTGACTCTATAAGCTTTAGAAATAGACTCTAATGTGTCTCCTGCTTTTACCATATAGTAGTGCTGTGAAGTTACTTTTTTATTTTTGTTGCTTGTTTCTATTGGGATTACAAGTCTTTGTTTTAGACTTAATCTGTATGATTTTAGATTGTTAAAATCTTTTATAACCTTGTATGAAACTCCATATTTTGCACCTATAGCAGAGAGGTTATCTCCTTTTGTTACTACATGGACTTTATAGATGTTTTTCATAGGTTCAGATTTATACTTTTGTTTAAACTCATTTAGTTTTATATATGGAATATAAATGTCATAAGTTGAAGCGTAAGGTGGCACGAAGTCATATTTGAGCTGACGATTTAGTTTTTTAAGCTCATTGAGTGGAATACCTACCATTTTAGAGAGTCTTTTTATAGAGTCACCTCTTGAGAGTTGCACAGTTGAGATAGAGTAGGCATTTGCACGATTTAGTAGATGTTCATACTCACTGCTCATTAAAAACTGCTCATCATAACCTATCATAGCAAGAGCTACTATCTTTCTTATGTAAAATCTACTCTCTCTTGGAATGTACTTCTTTTTTGGATCAAGTAAAACAGCCAAGTCATCACTTCCAGCCCTTTTTATAGCTTGATTTAGTCTTCCACCACCACAATTATAAGCAATAGCTGCCAAATACCACTTACCAAATCTTTTATGTAAGTGAGAGAGATACTTCGCAGCTGCCTCAGTTGACTTTATAAGATCTCGTCTCTCATCAACATACTCATCAATTTTTAGCCCATAAAGTTTTCCAGTTGCTGGCATAAATTGCCAAAGTCCAGATGCTCTTTTTGGAGAATATGCACGAGTAGAAAAGTTTGACTCAGCCATAGCAAGATACAAAAATTCTGCTGGAACACCATGTTTTGTTAAAATACTTTTGATAGATGGAATAAAAGTATAAGCCTCATCCATAGCTTTAAAAAAGTGCTGATTTTTATCAATGTTTAACTTTTGAGCTTTCATTTGATTCATGATAGGATCATAAAGAAATGAAGCATCTATATCGAAGGACTCTAAAAGAGCTACCTCTTTATTGTGGTTGAAAACATATGTTAAATTCGCGTTTAGGAAGATTGGCAAAAGTAGTAGTAGAAAAAATCTTATCATTGAGTACTCTAATTTTAAATTTAAAGTCTAGATTTTATCTAAAAAAAGATTAAATTAGCGTAAAGTAAAGAGTCTTAGGGCATTTTGCGTAGTTAGCTCTTTTATATCATGAAGTGGTATACCTAATAGTTCAGAGATCTTTTGTGCTACAAATATTGTATAGAGCGGTTCATTTCTCTCTCCTCGATGTGGTGATGGAGTTAAATAGGGTCCATCTGTCTCTATAAGAAGTTTTTCTTTTGGGATTTTACTTAAGACATTTACCAATTTTTTTGCATTTTTAAAAGTCAAAACTCCTCCAATTCCAAAGTAAAAACCTTCTTTGGACAACGAGAGCAACTCTTCATCAGCATTGTAGCAATGAAGTACACCACCAACTTGTGCAGCACCAAGATCTAATAGTATCTCTTTTGAGTCTCTTGAAGCCTCTCTAATGTGAACTATTAGAGGTTTTTTATACTTTTTTGCAAGCTCTATTTGAGCTCTAAAGACTCGTTTTTGTTCTTCTTTTTCTTTTAATTTTTCTTCATCACTTCCCTCAAGCCTAAAATAATCAAGCCCACACTCTCCAATAGCTACACACTTCTCATGTCCAACATATTTTTCAAAATCAAGATCATTAAATGAAGCCATATCATAAGGATGTACACCTACTGCAAAGTAAACATCACTATTGGCATCTACAATTTCAAGAGTTCTCTCTAAGGTAGTTGGATCAGCTCCTGGGATGATAAATCTCTTTACTTTTGCAACTCTAGCTCTATTTAAGACTTCATCTAAGTCATCTTTGTATCTTTCATTATCTAGGTGAATATGTGTATCTATTATCATTTTTTACCCTTTTTTATCTCTCTAACTCTTATGATGTTTCTTAACATCAGATATATGAAAAAGATAGCTCCCAAAAGTGAAGCTAATGCTAAAAATAAGTTTGAAGCCATAAAAAGATTATAGCTTAGCACTAAAAGTATAAAAGAGATTACAAAGCACATCGACTTACTTCTAAAAGCTCTTTTGCGAAGTTTTTAGCCTCAACTGAGACACTCTCTCCACTTATAATTCTTGCTATCTCATCTACTCGTTCATTAAAATTAAGCTCTTTTACCTTTGATTCATCACCTTGTTTATATATCAAAAAATGTTGTTCTCCCATAGAAGTTAATTGCGGTTGATGTGAGATAACAAAGATTTGAAAGTGTTTTGATAGTTGTCTTAGAACCTTTGCAACGCTCATAGACTCTTCTCCACTAAGGTTTGCATCTATCTCATCAAGCATCAAAACCCCACCATTTTTATTCATGAATTCAGATTTTAAAGCCAAAATTGCAAGTCTTAGCCTATTGAACTCTCCTGTACTTACTTTTTGTAGATCTGTACTGTTTAACTTTATCTCTATTTTATCTTGCCCATTAGGATTGAGAGTACATCTACTTATGTTAATTTGAGCATCTCTTAAATAAAGCTCTTTTAAATACCTGTTTAGATCTCTCTCAAACGCGCCTATTTGAGACTCTCTTAACTTAGATATTTTATCTGCTAAAGTAAGTATTTCCTTTTTTAAACTCATCTCTTGCTTTGTCAGCTCTTCTTTGTTTATCTCTATATTTTCATATCTTTGCAACTCAAGAGCTTTTTGCTCTCTATACTCTAGCGCCTCTTCTATACTTCCATATCTCTTTTTTAGCCAACTAATCTCTTCTATACGGTTTAACACCTCTTCAATATCAACATCGTCAAGCTCATTAAATCTTGCCTCTGCACTATCAAAAATAGCTCTTAACTCATTCATTGCATCATCAAAAAAGGAGCTGTTATTATCAAGCAAATTTAGAGTTGAGCTAACAAAGTTTTCACTCTCAAAGATAGTGTTAGCTTTTTCTATGCTCTCTTGAAGTTTCTCTTTTTTTGATAGATCTTTTTTTATCTCAAGCAACTTTTCATCTTCTGATGGTTTTGGATCTATCTCTTGGATCTTATTTATCTCAAACGATGCAAACTCTTTTAATTCTACTATTCTTTTCTCTTCTTCTTCAATGAGATCTAGCTCAGTTCTTACTTGTGCATGCTTTAAAAAAGAGTCTCTATAACTCTTTTTTAAACTCTTTATATCTTTTGAACTCTTCTCTACCCTTAGATCTAAGATAGAGAGTAGGTTTGCATCTTCAAAGTCACTATAGTCTTTTAGACTTAGATGTCTTAAGTAGCCAAAACTAAGATCCGCTATAGCTTTTTTAGAGAGACTTTGATTGTTTATAAAGTATCTAGCTTTTTCTTTTTTTAACTGTTTAAAGATGTTTATCTCTTCATTTTCTATCCCAATATCATCCATCTCAAGTTGCCAGTTTACACTTGACTCACATAGAGATGCATCACAAGACTCAACTCCAAATGATGAAAGAATTGACTTCATAAGGATTGATTTTCCGCTTCCACTAGGACCTGTAAAAACAACGAGTCCTTTAGTTGTATTTAACTCAATCTCTTTAAAGCTTAGATAATCTCTTAGATAAAATCTCTCTATCATCTATGATCACCCCAGCCTAGCTTTTGCTTTAGAACTTCAAAGTAGTTAAATTCTTCTCTATGAATGAGTTTTGCCTTTGCAGATGCTAGTTTTATATGAACGCTATCACCCTGCTCTATCTCATGCATATCTTGCCCATCTATGATGACTAAAGCCTTATTTTGTGGTGTTTTCATCTCTATAGAAAACTTTCCTGGTAAGACTACTGGTCTTTGGCTAAGTGAGTGCGCAGAGATTGGTGTAAGTGCAAAAACTTCTGTTAGTGGAAAGATTACAGGACCACCGCAAGAGAGGTTGTAAGCAGTAGATCCCGTTGGGGTTGAGACTACCACTCCATCACCATAGTAGGTGTTAAAAGGCTTTGCATCTACTAATGTTTCTATATGAATCATATTTGAGATAGTTGAACGAGTGAGAACCATATCGTTAAAAGCATTAGTTTCTAACTCTTTGTTTTTACCAACGATTTTGACTTCTAAAACTGATCTCTCATCAACCCTTACCTTGTTTTGGGTCATCTTTTTTACAAACTCATCTAATTCATCTAAGTTTACATCTGCTAAAAAGCCTAAGCTTCCGGCATAAACTCCTAAAACAGGAATCCCAAACTTAAAAGATCTTCTAACCGCTGAGATAAGAGTGCCATCCCCTCCTAGAGTTACTATGGCATCTACATGTTGACACATAGCTTCAAACTCCATTCCCATAACATCAATCATCCCAGCGCTTATGCTATCTACATAAACATCGATATCGTACTTTTTAAAAATCTTCTCTAATTTATAGTAACTGTTCTTTAGCTCAGGTGTTGATGGTCGAAGTAGTACGCCTATTTTTTTTATGTTACTTGTTTGCAAATTAACTCTTTATTTAAAAATATTTGTTTGATTATACACTTTTGTAGTTAAAAAGATAAAAACATTGCAAATTGTCATGCAAAATGTAGATGTTTTTTCTCTTAGTCTTTGATAAGGCTACTTTCGTTATAATCGCGAAAATTTTATATAGGACTCTATATTTTGAGAACTCATTACTGTACAGATTTAAATGAAGAAAATGTAGGACAAGAAGTTGTTCTAACTGGTTGGGCAAATAGTTATCGCGATCATGGCGGGATTATATTTATAGATCTTCGTGATAAAACAGGGCTTATTCAACTAACTTGTGATCCAGAAGATGGTCCAGATGCACATAAGGTTGCAGATAGCGTTAGAGATGAGTTTGTTTTAATAGCAAAAGGTGTTGTAAGGCTTCGTGGAGAGGGACTAACAAATCCTAAACTCAAAACTGGGGCTATTGAGATTATAGTTAAAGAGTTAAAGATTGAGAACAAAAGTGCAGCTACTCCTTTTGTGATTGGTGATAACAATGTTGGAGAAGAGACACGTCTTAAGTATCGCTACTTAGAGCTTCGAGATCCTGCAATGTATGAAACTTTTCGTCTTCGCTCAAAAGCGGCAATTGCTGCAAGAAATATTCTTGATGCAAATGGCTTCTTAGAAGTTGAAACACCAATCCTTACAAAATCAACTCCAGAGGGTGCAAGAGATTACCTTGTTCCATCTCGTGTTCATAGTGGAGAGTTTTATGCACTTCCACAATCACCACAACTCTTTAAACAACTTCTTATGGTTGGCGGATTTGACCGTTACTTCCAGATAGCAAAATGTTTTCGCGATGAAGACTTAAGAGCAGACCGTCAACCAGAATTTACTCAAGTCGATGTTGAGATGAGTTTTTGTGATCAAGAAGATGTTATAAAAGTTGCAGAGGATCTACTTCACGCTATGTTTAAAGCTTGTAACATCGAAGTAAACACTCCATTTAACCGCATAACTTATAACGATGCTATGGAACTTTATGGATCTGATAAACCAGATCTAAGATATGACCTTAAAATGGTAGATGTTATCGATATTTTCGAGAGATGTGACAACGAGATCTTTACGAACATTGCTAAAAAACCAAATACTAACCGTATAAAAGCTCTTAAAGTTCCAGGTGCAGATCTAGTGTTTTCAAAAAGAGAGATGAAAGGTTTTGAAGACTTTGTAAGAGAGTTTGGCGCGCAAGGTTTGGGCTACTTTCAAATGAAAGAAGATGGACTAAAAGGCCCACTTACAAAGTTCTTTAACGAAGATGATATAAACCTTATCATAGCAAGAACCGAGCTTCAAGTAGGCGATGTAATCTTCTTTGGTGCTGGAGATAAAAAGACTGTTTGGGACTATATGGGAAGACTTAGAAACTATATAGCTGAGCATGAGAAGATGAACTTAGCAGATCCAGATGCTTACGAATTTGTCTGGGTAGTGGACTTTCCTATGTTTGAGGTAGAAGATGGAAGAGTAAAAGCTCTTCATCATCCTTTTACTCAACCAAAAGATACTGATAAAGAGGATATTGAAGAGATAGAGTCTATTGCTTACGATATCGTTTTAAATGGTACAGAACTCGGTGGTGGATCTATTCGTATCCACAAACAAGATGTTCAAGAAGAGGTTTTCAAGCTTCTAGGTATTGATGAAGAAGAAGCACAAGAGAAGTTTGGTTTCTTGCTTGATGCTCTAAAATTTGGAGCACCTCCACATGGCGGCTTTGCACTAGGATTTGATAGAATTATGATGCTAATCACTAAAAAATCAAGCATCCGTGATGTTATAGCATTTCCAAAGACTCAAAAAGCCTCTTGTGTGCTTACAAAAGCACCAAGTGCGGTCGATAACAACCAACTTAGAGATCTACACATTAGACTAAGAGACAAGCCTTTAAAATAGCAGAGTAAAGGCAAGTAATTTCCTTTACTCCGTTAAAGCCGCTAAGGCTACTGAAGCTAACTTTTGCAAAAGTCTGGTCAAAACTTCAAGGATTTATTTTGAAAAAACTATTTTTAATCATAGGCGCACCTGGATCTGGAAAGACTACAGATGCCGAGCTTATTGCAGAGGCTAACAGTAACATCACTCACTACTCTACTGGAGATATGCTAAGAGGTGAAGTTGCAAGTGGTAGTGATCTGGGTTTAGAGATAGAGAGCTTTATCTCTAAAGGTCTTATTGTACCCATTAGCATTGCTATTAAAACTATTACAAGCGCTATCAAAAATGCTCCTACTGAGATTATCATCATAGATGGTTATCCTAGAAGTATGGAGCAGCTTGAAGCTCTTGATGAGTACTTAAAGAGTGATGACTCACTTAAACTTGTGAGTGTTATAGAAGTAAAAGTAAGTGAGCAGACTGCAAAGGATAGAGTCTTAGGTCGTGCTCGTGGTGCCGATGACAACACAGAGGTTTTTGATAATCGTATGAAAATCTTCACTGAACCATTAGCCGAGATAGAGGCTTTTTACGCCTCAAAAAATCTCTTAAGAGTTGTTGATGGCGAGAGAGAGATAGAGGCGATAGTTAGCGAGATGGAAGCTTTTATAAAGACTCAAGTGTGATAGTGTGAGAATTGATCATCTTTCTCTCTAAACTCATATCTTTTAGTTAGAGAGACAAGAAAGGCTCTTCCCAAGTCATCGCACAAAAGTGCCTCTTTAGTTGCTTCTTCATCACTCATTGGATCTACGATAAGCTCATTTAGTTTAGCAATAGTAAGATTTTTATGAGCTCTTTTTTGTAAAATGACTTCATCTTCTTTTGATATATAACCCTCTTTTAAAACCTTCGCATACCAACCAGTGAAACCATTAAGAAATGTCACCTTTGTCATATCTTTTTCTTTTGTGCTTGCACTTAATTTCCAGCAAGGCTGTCTAGGCTGGGTTATTTGGACAATAGCTTCTCCAATTTCAAAGATATCGCCAATACAAATATCACTTTCACAAATATCTGATAAAATTAAGTTTTCTCCAAAAGAAGCAACACCTCTAAAGTCAAAATTACTTTCAAAATGGGAGTTTAGTTTTTCATAAGTAGATGCAGAAAAAAGAAATAGAGCTTTATTTTCTCCTCCATGATGGAGTGTGTCGCCCTGCTCATCTTCACTAAAGCCCTTCTTTGTAAGATAGGCTTTTGGTGTTGGTTTTTTCTTTATGGCTGAAACTAAGAACTCTCTTTTGCTATCTTCGAGTTTTATAGTCTCAACACTTCCAACTTTTAGTTCTAAGACCTTAGATATTGACTTTTTCATCTCTCTTGTTAATCTTCTTCTTCAAAATCAAAATCATCTTCATCACCTTCTTGAGCTTCTAAAATATCATCTATAAGTTCTTTAGCCTCTTCTTCATCTATATCACCGCTTTTTATGTCAGCCAATACATCTTGCAAATCCTCTTTAAACTCACGCAACTCTTCTATCTCTTCTTTTGCATCTTCGCTTGCAGACTTACTACCAGCTATCTCTTCGAAGATCTCATCAAGCCTTTCATCTATATCTGGAATAACGCTTTTTGTAAGTAGTTCTTCTAGTTTTTGTATATGTGACATCTTTTTTCCTTAAATGAATTGCATAATAATACTAAAAAAATACAAAATATGTTAACACATCATGGATTTTGTCGATGTATATGTATAATTAATCAAGGATTTTTATCATGTTAGTTTGGTTATTGGTATTTTTTTTGCTTATGCTAGTTAGTTATACTATCTATAGAACTCTTTTTTATGTAAAAAAGGTAGATTCTAAGAGTAGTAATGAAAACTATATTTTTAAATTATAAGAGATAATCATGACAACTAGAATCAACCATGTATTTAAAGGGCATAAAACACTTCTTGGAAATAGGTATGTAACATATGCAGAGGTTGAACTGCCTTTAAAATATGAACTTTTTAAAAAATCAAAAGATGGCTTTGATTGGGGAAACAGTAGTGCATCTTCTATGCAACTAGCTTTTTCTATGCTCCATCAGCTTAGTGATGCTGAATTTGCGCAAAACAATGCCTCTGCTTTTTGTAATGATATTATAAAAAGCTTAGCTAACAGAGATTGGATAGTAAACTCTTCTGATATTATCAACTGGATAAAAAATACTCCAGAGGGTGAAGAAGTTTTAAAAACAAAAGCACAAACTATGAGAGTAACTCAGCCAGATCTAAAGACTTTTAAAAAGATAAAAAGAAACATAGTAAAAGATATATGTAAAGAGCTTCGCATAACTCAAAAAAATCTTTCAGAGATTTTAGAAGTTCCAGAGGGGACTGTTAGTAGCTGGGCTGTTAAAAACGAGATCCCAAGACTTGGAAAAAAAGCTATAGAATTTTACATCCAAAACAGAAGAAATCAAGAAGTAGTAGATAGTTACAAAAACTTTGTTAAACTCCTACAAACTGCTTAAGAGTTCTCTCTTCTGCTAAGTTCAAATTCATTAGCACTACGGATAACTTCTAAGCTTAAATCTTCAAGTACTTGAGTGTTTATCCTATACTTTTGGCAAAAATTCTCTACTTCTTTTATATCGAAGTTTTCAAGACTCTTTGCAAAAAGAAGAATTTCACCTAAAACACCTTTACCGTCTATAATTGCATCTTTTATCTCAATATCTATATTTAGCTCATCTAGCACCCTTCTGATATTTGCATTAAAGAGCGCATCTAATAGCGATAAAACTCCTAAAAAATAGACTTTTGATGTGAGGTTTTGAACATTTGTATCTTTAAGTTGTTTTGAGGTTTCTACCATAAGATCTGTTCTTGATTTTAGTAGTTGCATAAGAGCAGTTTCACTCTCTTGTTCACTTTGATTTGTTTTTGTAGAATACATCATAAGCATCAACCACTGAGTTAGCGGTGTTCTGCCCATAAGAGTTAAAACTTGACGAATAGAAGAGATGGTGTGTCTAAAATGAAAAAGACCTGAGTTTACATACTTTAAAAGCTGAAGAGAAATAGCATGATTTTGTTCAAATTTAAGAACTATTTCATCAATAGAAGCATCACTCATCATAAAGTTACAAAGCTCAACTGCTCTTAGACTTTGTGGATCAAATTTTTCTTGTTCTAAGACTTTTGGTTTAGAAAAGAAGAAGCCTTGAACGAGTTTAGCGTGGTGTTTCTTAGCCTTATCGTAGAGTTCATGTGTCTCAACTTTTGTAAAGATAACTTGAGTAGCTATCTCTTTTAACAACTCAAGATTTTGCTCTGTTGAGTTTATGTCTACTTTTATATAAGTAATGTACTCAAGTAAAGAGTTGAATGATTTAAGCACTTCTTTTGTAAGTAAAACATCGTTAATGGCTAGAGTATAACCAAGCTCACTTAGTTCTATGATCCTCTCTTTTAAAGCATCTGTTAAGTTCATACTAGCTTGAAGTGAAAATATAAAATACTCTTTAGGTATATAAAAAACAACCTCATGCATCAAAAAGTTTTTATCAGCTTTAATAAAGGCTTTTTTATCACCTAAAAGATTTTTAACTCCAAATTTGTTTAAAACATTACTTAAAACTGCAACAGTTGCTTCCCTATCATCTTGGATCTTAGAGCTTTTGTTTGAGTCTCTATAGAGTAACTCAAATGCAAAGATACTCTCGTCACTGCATAATATAGGCTGTCTTGCTATATATAAATTTGGATTCATTACACTCTCTAAAATAAATTTTAATATCAAAGTATACAAAAAATAGCTTAAGCACAATATGAATATGATTTTTTATTTTATAATATCTTTTACTACTGAGTAGACATTTACTTTAAAATAATATGTTACAATAAATAAAAAAGCTACAAAATGTTTAAAAAATTTACTCTTTTCATACTCTTGTCAAGTCTCATATTCGCAAGTGATTTTGCTCATATAAAACTACAAAGCACTTACTATATTGATTCAGATGAGATTTATATCTCTCACATCATAAAAGATGCTCCGCGAAATAAACAAATATATAAAATAACCGAGGGCAGATATACAAAAAGAGTAAAATCACAAGAACTATTAAAATTACTAAAAGAGAATGGATATAGAGATATTTTAGCTGAGACTTCTTATGTAAAGTTCGTAAAAAAAAGCCCAATAAACACTTCGAATATAGTTAATTATCTTAAACTTTACTATCAAAGACACTATAGAAAAATAGAAATAAAAGATATAAAAGTTCAATCAAGAGGATTTTTAGAGTCACTCCCCAAAAATTATATAATTGAGATAAGGGATGATGCGTATCTTGCAAAAGATGGGATATTAAGCATAAAAACACCAAAAAACAAAAAGATTTACTTTAACTTTATTATTGATGCAAAGGTCTTTGTCTATACTACAAAAGAAACACTCGCTCGCTCAACTGCTCTATCAGCTCTTAACACAATTAAAAAGAGTATAATTTTAGATAAATTTATGGCAAAGCCTATTGAAGATTTAGAAATTATGCCCTTAGAGAGTAGACATCATCTACAAAAAGATAGCATCATAACATCAAGAGACGTAGAGATCTTAAGCATGATAAAGAGAAATCAAAGTGTAAATGTCTCTATGGATAGTAAAAATATGTCCATAACTTTTAGTGCAAGAGCACTTAAAGATGCAAAGATGGGAGATACTATCACTGTTGAAAAAGCCAATGGTACAAGATTAAAAGTAGTTGTAATTGGAAAAAACAGAGCGATATTAAAATAAGAAAGTTGGGCAAAAATGAAGCGTAAAATAGTAGTAGCGACAAGTGGTGCTAGTGGAGTGAACTTAGGTATAAAAACTATGAAGTTACTTCCAAAGAGCGTTGAGAAACACTTTATTATGACAAAAAACTCACATGTAGTTTTGAAAAAAGAGAATAACTTAACCATTCATGATAATGAAAATATAGCAGCAAGTGTTGCATCTGGATCTTTTGGTGTAGATGCGATGATAATAGCACCTTGCAGCATGAATACACTAGCTAAAATCGCCTGTGGGATCTCAGATAATCTAGTTACAAGATGTGCAAGTGTTATGATAAAAGAGCAAAAAAAGCTTATCTTAGCTCCAAGAGAGATGCCTTTTTCTGCTATTGCGCTAGAAAATATGCTTAAACTCTCTCGCCTTGGAGTTATTATAGCCCCACCTGCTATTGCCTACTATTCAGAGCAACAAACACTAGAAGAGATGGAAAACTTTATCATAGGAAAGTGGTTTGATCTACTTGATATTGAACATAATCTTTATAAGAGATGGGAGTAATATTGAGAAATATCGCACTATATCCTGGAACATTTGATCCTATTACCAATGGTCACTATGACATTATTGAGAGGGCTTTAAAACTCTTTAATGAGGTCATCATAGCAATTGCAGTATCGCATGATAAACAACCTATGTTTAGCCTAGAAGATCGTATAGAGATGGTAGAAAAAGCAACCTCACATCTAAAAAACGTTAGCGTAGTTGGCTTTGACACTCTCACAGTTGAGCTTGCAAAAAAACATGGAGCTTCTGTTCTTATTCGCGGTCTTCGTGCCGTTAGTGACTTTGAGTATGAACTACAACTTGGATACTTAAATAACTCACTTGATGACTCTATAGAGACAGTATATTTGATGCCAAAACTAAAACACGCTTTTATAAGTTCATCAAGTGTACGAAGTCTTTTAAAGTTTAAAGCAAAAACAGAACATTTGCTTCCTCGTGAAGTACAAAATATCATAGGGAGTAAAGAGAGATGTATATAACAATAGAAGGCATTGATACTGCTGGAAAAAGTACTCAGATCCAAAAACTACAAGAGCATTATAAAGATGCTCTCATCACAAAAGAGCCTGGTGGAACTGAACTTGGAACTAAGATAAGAGAGATAGTATTAGGAGCAGAGATTAAAAGTAAAAAAGCTGAATTTTTACTCTTTTTAGCAGATAGAGCTGAACATATACAAGAGGTGATAAAACCAAATATAGATAAGATGATTATCTCTGATAGAAGTGTTGTTAGTGGGGTTGCTTACGCTTTAGTCCAAGGAGAAATAAGCGAGACAGCAATTGTACACCTCAATAGATTTGCTACAGATGCCATTTATCCTAAAAAAGTATTTTTACTAAAACTTACAAAAGAGGAACTAGAGTACAGACTCTCTCAAAAAAAGCTTGATGGTATAGAACTTCGTGGTGTTGAGTATCTGCTTGGCATTCAAGAAGCCATTATAAAAGCTACACAGCTCCTAGATCTAGAGCTTGTAGTAGTTGATGCGACTAAAGATATAGAAGCGATAACTAAAGAGATAATTAGCGCTATTTAACTTGCAATTTTTCTTATAAATTAAAATGAACTAGTCCATTTTAATGGCAAGGACAAATGTCCCTTGCAACCCCATAAACTTACAAAAAAATAGTTTTTTTGTAAGTCACAAGCTATTTAGCTTGTAACTCGATCTGCATTTTGCATATCATCTAGTATTTGACAAAATGGATCATGTATATCATTACATGGTTCTATAGCAATAAAAACATCATTGTTTGTTGCTTCATAAGTCTTTTGTGCAAATTCCCAGTTAATATGCTCCCAAAACTCAGCTAAATATTTTGGTCTTGCATTACGATAATCTATATAGTAGGCATGTTCCCAAACATCACAAACAAAAAGAGGAATAGCGCCAACGCTTAGTGGAGTCTCTGCATTTTTAGTTTGCTTTAACATTAACTGTCCCTTTGGCTCACGAACAAGCCAAACCCAGCCTGATCCAAAAAGAGTAGCACCCTGCTTTAAAAACTGCTCTTTTAAAGCCTCAAGTGAACCAAAATCTTCTTCTATCTTAGTGAGTAGTGCTCCTTTTGGTGGAGTTGACACAGCACATAGAGATTTCCAGTAAAAAGTGTGGTTAAAGACTTGAGCTGCGTTGTTAAATGTAGCTCCATCACTATCACGAATGATAGAAGAGAGAGACATTTTGTCATACTCACTACCTTTTATGAGCTCATTTAAGTTTTTAACATAAGAAGCGTGGTGCTTATGATAGTGAAACTCAATAGTCTCTTTAGATATAAAGGGTTCTAACTCGTCTTCTTCAAACGGTAATTTTTGTAATTCAATCATAATAATCTCCTTAATTTTTTTAAACTTAATTCACTGACTATTATAATATCTTATTATTAAAGGGCATTGAATGATCTAGGCTACTTTATAATAGTGTAAAAGTCACTATAAAATAAATATGATATAAGCATAAAATGGTATCCTTTCATAGATTTAAAACTCCAATATAAAAAGATCCAAGGAACTACATGATCAAGTCGCTAAGAGGTATGAACGATATTTTAAGTGAGGATTATCAAAGATTTACTCACTTTATAGATACTGCCACAGAGATAGCCAAAAGATATGGTTATCACTTTATAGAGACCCCTCTACTTGAAGAGACATCTCTTTTTAAACGCTCAGTTGGGGATTCTAGCGATATAGTCTCTAAAGAGATGTATCAGTTTATTGATAAAGGCGACAATGATGTCTGTCTTCGTCCTGAGGGAACGGCTGGCGTTGTAAGAGCTTTTGTGCAAAAGAAACTTGACAAGGCTGGTGGTATTCATAGATTTTTCTATCATGGACCGATGTTTCGCTACGAGAGACCTCAAAAAGGAAGACTTCGAGAGTTTCATCAGTTTGGAGTTGAGAGTTTTGGAGTAGAGAGTGTTTATGAAGATGCATCTATGATTATGATGGTTAGCGATATCTTAAATGCTCTTGGTATTGGCTATAGACTTCAACTAAACTCTCTAGGGTGTAACGAGTGCATGCCTCCATATCGCCAAAATTTAGTCAACTTTGTTAAAAGCGTAGAAGATAAAGTTTGTGATGATTGTATCCGTCGCTTAGATACCAATTCCATAAGAGTTCTTGATTGTAAAAACCCAACTTGTCAGACTCTCTATAGAGATGCTCCAAAGCTTATAAACTCACTATGTGCAAGCTGTAATGATGATTTTAACAAACTTACAGAGATATTAAAAGAGAACAATATAGAGTACGAAATAGATACAAATCTTGTTCGAGGACTTGACTACTACTCAAAAACTGCATTTGAATTTGTTAGTGACAACATCGGATCTCAGAGTGCGATAGCAGGTGGTGGAAGATATGACAGACTTGTAGAGTTTTTAGATGGAAAACCAACTCCTGCTGTTGGTTTTGCTATGGGGATAGAGAGGCTTCTTGAGCTTATCGATATGCCACAGACTAAAAGAGATGGTTATTATATGGGGGCTTTGGATGAAGAGGCAATTGACCTAGTTGTAAAGCTAACTCAGAGTAAAAGAAAAACTCATATAGTTACACTTGACTATAAAGCGAAAAATTTACAAAAGCATTTAAAAGCAGCTGATAAAGCAGATGCTAAATTTTGTTGTGTTATTGGTTCAAATGAATTGAATAATGGTACAATTTGGATTAAAAATTTACAAGAAAAAACAGAAGAAATAATTAAAATAGAGGATTTTTAATATGGAGACACTTCATAGTATATGGATTTTATTTGTAGAGTTTATTGAATTTTTTATTCTCGCAGGTCTATTTGCTACGGTAGCTTTGTTTGTTTACGATAAATATATCCAAAGAAAACATGCACTACTTATTAACTATCCAGTTATTGGTCGTTTTAGATATTTTTTTGAAGCACTTCGTGAGCCTCTTCGTCAATATTTTGCAAATGAAACTTTTTATGATTCAAAAGATAAGATAGACTGGGTATATACTGCTGCAAAAGACTTGCCAAACTATAAATCTTTTTCAGTTGCTCAGCCTTTTTCAGGTTCAAGATTTATTATAAAACACGCTACAAATGTTTTAAATGAAGATGAAGTCCTAGAAGATACAAGCGTAGTTTTTGGTAAAGATAGAGAGATTCCTTTTGTGTCACATACACCTATAATCCGCTCTGCTATGAGTGATGGTTCAATCTCTCCAGAAGCAGTTAGGGCTTTTTCTATTGCAGGAGCTAAAACAAATCTAACTATAAATACAGGAGAAGGATCTCTCACATCAAACCATCTCTTTACTCATAAACCAAATCTAGATGATTGTGACTATCTTGAGATAGTTAAAAGTACTCCTTGGGCTGAGTTTGTTTTTAAAATAGGTGATAAGCTCTTTAATCGTGCAAGAGCTTTAAAATGGTATAGAACTGCTTTACTTAACAGAGATACTCAAAATACTTATATATATGACACAACTTCTCATGTTCTGTTTCGTGTAAACTGGAATGCATCAATAGAGTCTTTTCCAAAAGAAGTGCCACAAGATATCCCAAACATGATATTTCAAATGAGTTCTGGTCTTTATGGAGTCAGAGATTCTAGTGGTATATTTGATGAGTTAAAGTATCAAAAAGTTATGAAATTTTGTCGCATGACTGAGATAAAAATAGCTCAAGGTGCAAAACAAACTGGTGGAAAGTTAGCAGCTGCAAAAGTAACTGCTGATGTAGCATTTTACAGGGGTGTACCGCAAGGAAAAGATATATTTTCACCAAATAGATTTCCTTATGCAGATACAACTAAACATCTTTTAGACTTTGTAGAGAGACTTCAAAAACTCTCACTTAAGCCTGTTGGTTTTAAGATAGTTATCTCTGATATGGATGCTGTAGATGAACTGGCTTGTGAGATTGCAAAAAGAAAGGCTGATGGTAAAAATATACCTGATTTTATCTCAGTAGATAGTGGTGAAGGTGGAAGCGCTACTGCTCCGTTGGAGCTGATGGAATCAGTTGGACTTACTACAAACAATGCCCTTTATATTTTAGACATGATGCTAAAAAAACATGGTGTTCGCCAAGATATAAAGATAATAGCAAGTGGTAAAATACTAACACCAGATGATGCTATCATCACTCTTTGTATGGGTGCAGATGCTATCGGTATTGCAAGAGGTTTTATGATGAGTGGTGGCTGTATTCGTGCTAGACTGTGTTCTGGATTTGGATCTCATGTCTGTCCTGTTGGAATGGCTACACAAGATGAGAAAAAAAGAGCCTCATATCTTGTGATAAAAGAGGGAAAAGAGATAGGAAACTATCATCTAAATTTAGTAAAAGGGATGAAAATGATATCCGCAGTTATGGGCATTAAAAATATTAATGATATGAATAAAAAGAACTTAACCTTTAGAAATCAAAACTCTGAATTATATTTTGATATAGATAAATATTTTCAACAAAAGTTGCACGTATGAATCACTTTGGTTTAGACATATGGTCAAATAAAAATTTTATAGTAGAAAATGGTGAAGTCAAGCTAAACTACAAAAGTATGCCTTCTATCTTAGAGCTAGTTCAAGAAATTCGCTCAAATGATGTTAGAGGACCTATGCTTTTGAGGTTTCCACATCTTATAAAAAAACAGATTAGCAGTCTTTACTCCTACTTTGACAAAGCTATAAAAGCAAACAACTATAAGGGAAATTTTAATGCTGTTTTTCCTCTTAAGGTAAACCAATTTCCTCACGCTATAGATGCTATAACAAAACAAGGAAAGAGGTTTAATTATGGGCTTGAAGCAGGTTCAAAAGCAGAACTAATCTTAGCGATGAGCAAAACTCCTATTGGTGCTTATATCACAGTAAATGGTTTTAAAGATAAAGAGATGATTACTCTAGGATTTATCGCAGCTCAAAGTGGACACAACATCACTTTAACCATAGAAGGGTTAGGGGAGTTAGAAACTATTATAGAGGTAGCACAGGAGTGCAAGTTAAAAGTTCCAGATATTGGCATAAGAGTAAGACTTCATAGTGCAGGAAGTGGGATTTGGGCAAAAAGTGGAGGAATGGATGCAAAATTTGGACTAACTTCTACAGAGATCATAGAAGCGATCAAACTCTTAAATGAAGCAGATCTACTAAAACATTTAAGTATGATTCACTTTCATTTAGGCTCTCAAATGTCAGATATTGCACCATTAAAAAAAGCACTAAGAGAAGCTGGAAATATCTATGCTGAACTGAGAAAAATGGGTGCACACTCACTTGATAATATAAATATTGGTGGAGGTCTTGCAGTAGAGTATGACCAACATACAAAATCAAAAGCAAGAAACTACTCTATAGATGAGTTTACAAGCTCAGTTGTTTTCTCACTAGGACAAGTTATGGATGCTAAAAATGTTAAGCATCCAAATATTTTTACAGAATCAGGAAGGTTTATTGTAGCATCTCACGCAGTACTAGTTACTCCGGTTTTAGAGCTTTTTACACATGATTATCAAGAAAAACTGCTAAATTTTAAACCTGTCAATCCACCTCTTCTTGAAGAACTTATAGAGTTAAACAAACTACTTAGCAATCAAAACTGTATAGAGTATCTTCACGATGCACTAGATCATATGGAATCACTTCTTACTCTTTTTGATCTAGGTTATATAGATCTTCAAGATAGATCAAACGCTGAGATCTTAGTTCACAACATTATAAAAAGAGCCTTATATTTAAAGTCAGCAGATCCAACAGATGAGCTAGAACAACTCCAAGTAAAGTTGCAAGAGAGATATCTTATAAATGCCTCTATTTTTCAAAGTTTACCAGACTATTGGGGCCTAAATCAGCACTTTCCTGTTATGCCACTTCACTATCTAAACACAACTCCACTAAGAGCCGCATCTCTGTGGGATATAACTTGTGATAGTGATGGAGAGATAGGCTTTGACCCTGAAAAGCCTCTCTACTTGCATGATATAGATCTTGATGAAGAAGACTACTTTTTAGGATTTTTCAATGTTGGAGCCTACCAAGAAACACTTGGTATGAATCACAATCTTTTTACTCATCCTAGTGAATACACTATTGAAATAGATGAGGATGGTCATAGGATCATAAACGAAGTTGAATCAAAAAATATCTTAGAAATATTGGAATCACTTGGTTATAGAAAAGATGAGATTTTAAATAAACTTAAAGGTGATTTAATTAAAAGTGATTTTATATCCGAGCAAGAAAAAAATGATACACTTGCAAAACTTGAAACTTTTGTAGAACAAAACGGTTATCTACGAACAACAAACTAAGGTTAATTATGGGATTATTTGGCGAAATTAAAGAAGACTTTTTAAATGTGTATAGAAATGACCCTGCTCTAAACTCTAAACTAGATTTTATCTTTAATTATCCTGGTGTTTGGGCAATAGCATGGTATAGAGTAGCACATAGACTCCATAAGGCAAACTTTAAGAGACTATCTCGAATGATTATGGGTGTAAACCATATAGTTACAAACATTGATATACATCCAGCTGCAGTTATTGGACCTAGGGTTTTTATAGATCATGGAACTGGTGTAGTAATAGGTGAGACAAGTGTTATAGAGAGTGATGTTTTGATATATCAAGGAGTAACCTTGGGTGGTGTCTCTTTAGTTCAAGGAAAACGTCATCCTACTATAAAAAAAGGTGTGGTTATTGGAGCTGGTGCTAAAATTTTGGGCAATATTACTATCGGAGAGTACTCAAAAATAGGGGCGAACTCTGTAGTCGTTAGAGAAGTTCCAGATTGTTCTACTGCGATTGGAATCCCTGCTCATGTCATAGAAAAGGGCAGATGTAAAGATCCATTTATGCATAACTTACTTCCAGATATCAACAAAGAGATGTTTGAATATCTTCTAAAAAGAGTTGCTATTTTAGAACATATTTTAGTTGTTGATAATAAAAATGTATTGGAGAAAGATTTAGAACTAGAAAATATCTACGAATCCTTTATAAAAGCTATGAAAAGCTAAGAGAAACTAAGCCACAAATATTAAAATATTCTCTGACTCCCACGCTCTGCGTGGGAGTATATATGTGCACTGCAACTCAAATATATATGAGTTCCAACGCAAGAGCATTGGAACTAGAGAAAAGCTAAGAGAAACTAAGCCACAAATATTAAAACTTTAGTATAATTGCACCAATATTTTATTGTAAGGAATGCACTTATGCTAACTGACCGCGTCAACACACTATCTGAATCAATTACTATTGCTATTACTACTTTAGCACAAGAGTTAAAAGCACAGGGGAAAGATATCCTTAGCTTTTCTGCTGGAGAACCTGACTTTAACACACCTAAAGTTATCAACGATGCTGCTATTGCAGCGATCAATGAAGGGTTTACAAAATATACTGCTGTTGATGGCATAATTGAGTTAAGACAAGCGATAGCTAATAAGCTAAAAAGAGATAACGATCTCACTTACGCACCTAACCAAATCATCACAAATAATGGTGCTAAACACTCTCTTTTTAACCTAATTAGTGCAACTATACAAAAAGGAGATGAAGTTATTATCCCAGCTCCATATTGGGTTACTTATCCTGAATTAGTTTTATATTGTGGTGGTAGTGTAGTTGAAATTCAAACTAGTGATGAGACAGCTTTTAAGATTACACCAGAGCAACTAAAATCTGCTATCACTCCAAAAACGAGGATGCTAATACTAACTACTCCATCCAACCCAACTGGATCTATCTACTCAAAAGATGAACTTATCGCTTTAGGAAAAGTTTTAGAAGGTAGTGATATTATCGTTGCTTCTGATGAGATGTATGAAAAACTAACTTTTGAAGGTACTTTTACATCTTGTGCCGCAGTTAGCGAGGATATGTTTAAAAGAACTGTAACTATAAACGGGCTAAGCAAATCAGTTGCAATGACTGGTTGGAGATTTGGTTATATGGCTGCACACAATACTGAGCTAATTAAAGCTACTAAAAAACTTCAAAGTCAAAGTACTTCAAATATTAACACTATAACTCAAAAGGCAGCAATTGCAGGACTTGACGGAAGTGCTGATGCAGATATAGAGATGATGAGATTAGAGTTTATTAAGCGAAGAGATGAAGCGCATACACTTATAAACAAGATAGATGGACTTAGTGTTGTAAAGCCTGATGGTGCATTTTACTTGTTTGTAAATATTAAAGATGTTAGCTCTGACTCACTAGGATTTTCAAAAGAGTTACTTGATAAAAAACTTGTAGCTGTAGTTCCAGGTGTAGCTTTTGGAAGCGAGGGTTACTTTAGAATGAGTTTTGCAACTGATATAGAGACTATTAGAACAGGAATCGCAAGAATTGCAGAGTTTGTAAAAGAGTTAAAAGCTTAATACGCGAGGTTAAAACCTCACTCGTTCCAATGCTCTGAGACTGTGAAAGAACTTTCTAAAAGAACTCTTAAATAAGGGTTCTTTTAATCCCTAAAATGGTACAATACCGTCATAAAACTTCGTAATATAGGGCTTTGATGAGTAGTAATTATAAAGAAGGCT
>Ga0265293_10002120_pt1 | contig 41087 bp, 33 predicted proteins | sample Munlanlewell138R_FD_192505 | JGI IMG/M metagenome (GOLD analysis project Ga0265293, IMG submission 192505) | Leachate microbial communities from a municipal landfill in Southern Ontario, Canada - Leachate well 138R | ecosystem: Engineered > Solid waste > Landfill > Unclassified | place: Canada...
GTGGTCAACGCGAACTAAAACTATTTTGCCTTTTAAATCGGCATCTTGTAAAAGTGGAAGATTATTTTTCATGATTTTAATTTTTTAAATTTTTACAAAAATATAAAAATAAGTTTGGATAAAAAATACTTAATATTATTGTAATTTAAAATATGAGAAAAATTTCTCGTTTTGTTTTTTAGGGATATGTTAAGTTGTTGCTATTGTATATAATAATCCAAAACTGTACATCTACAATAAGTTAAAAGGGGCTTCTCGCATTTCACTACGCTCAATGCTCGAAGATGGACAAGCATTAATTTATACTGATAGGGCTTCTCGTTTTTCGCTACGCTCAAAACTCGAAGGAGAACAACCACTAATTGCACGAATTTTCACGAATTTTGCTTCTCGCATTTAGCTACGCTCCCAAAAAGTTGAAAGCTAAATTATTTACGTGTACTGAATTTGTTGAAATATTCCGTCTGTTTTGTCATGATTTTTGCAATAAATGGCAAAAATCCCGCCAAAACCCCCACTTTATTTACAAAACCTACACCCTCATCTAGATTATACGTAAATTCTTAAATAAAGTTTCGTTTTTTACCCTCAAATCGGTTCGAGTTTTAAAAGTCGGAGTTTTTTGGGGAAATTAAAATTAGGATAGAGCCTAAATTTTTTCATAGTTAAAAAGGACTTCCAAATATTGGTCAGACAAAATATTATTACTACTTTTGTCAAAATTGTCAAGATTTAAAATTCAAGATAATGCAAGCAAATTTTGGAGAATATATCAGAAAATTAAGAACCGAAAGCGGTTTAACTCTCACTCAATTAGGTGCAAAACTTGGCATTGATTCGGGTGCTTTGAGCAAAATCGAAACAGGCAAAAAAGAGTTTGACGAAAAATTCTTAGACAATTTAGCAAACGCTTTTAATCTTGATATTGAGAAACTTAAAGTAGAATATTTTAGCGACCAATTCGCTAAAAAAATGTACGCTTATAATTGTTCGACAGAAACACTAATTGTAGCCGAAGAAAAAGTAAATTATCTGAAAAGTATAAACGCAAAACAAGGCGAATTGGAATTTTAATATGAGCGAGTACAAAAAAATAACTGCAAATAGTGGCTTAATTTCATTAGGTAATACAGGCGCAAGGTTAAGCGACCCAAGAGCAACTTATGTCAAAATTTTGAACGCTCTTGTTGAGTTCAGAAAACAAAATAAAAATTGGGAAACAAAAGACCAAGCTGAGTTTGGAGAACTATTAGGTGAACTTAAAATTTTTGAAATTAAAACAGACAATAAAGTTAGTTCTGATAAAGATGTAAGATTAAAGACAGGTTTTATTTCGCAATTAGGATTTACAACTGAAGAACGAATTATTACCAAAGCAGGAAAAGAATTATTAGCAAATTCTTTAAATTTTAAAACTAATGAATTTGAAATTTCAAATGAAAGTTTTAATTATCTAAAACAGTTTTTAAAATATCAACAAAATGATTTTGAAGTTTTTCCTTTACTATCTTTAATTTTCTCTATCATTGAATTTAACAACGAATTACCGATTGATTTCGTTACTTACGTTTGGTCAGGTTAAAAAACAAAAGATGAACTTATGCATAATATAAGAACCTACAAAAGAAGTTCAGACTATAAAAAGACCACATATCAATCTGTTCTAAATGCGGATAATACAAGATTTGCAGTAGAAAACACCACTCTTTTTTTTGTTAATCACAGTATCTCCGATAAAAAGGAACTGAAAGAACTTTTGTATGCAATTCTACCACACGGGAAAGGTAAAACTTTTAAAAATAAAACGATTGCCCTTTTTCACGATATTTATTCTTATTGGTTGAATAAAAACACTTGGAATGAAACCCAAAAAAGAAAGTTTATTCAAGACAAATTAAAGGCAAGACACAAAGATATTTCGAGCAAGAAACCAAGTTATTATTTAGAAAGTTTGTTTGATACAACTGCTTTAAATAACTCTTCGGATTGGGAAAAAATCATTAACTTTTTTGAAAACACACCACTAATTTCTTCCGAAAATGAAGAAAGCTTTATTGTGAATTTTCACGTTTTGTATATGTTCATCAAAAAACTTTCTCTTTGTGAAGAATACCGAGATTTGAACACAAGACATTTAAAGTTACTTGATATTTTCGTTTTTGAATACGGAAAATTAAAACTTGACCTTGTTTTTTGGTATTTATTCAAACCTGTAAAAAATGATTTGCTAAAAGCAAAACTGCTTCCACAAAACGAATACAGAACAAAGTTAGAAGCAAGTCAAAACAATATCGGAGATATTTACGATTTCTTAAAAATTAATGTTGCCGAACTTTCTAAACAAATCGCAACTGATTTCCCGGAAGTTACAAAACTTGGTTTGCAAAACTTTGCTTTAAAGAAAAAAGAAGAACGTTTATTAGAATTGGTAAATACTGTTTTTACAAAAGAAAACATCATCAAAATTTTTGAGAATATTTATCCAAGAAAAGACGAGCAAATCCGAAAACTTATAAAAGAATGGTATCAAGATTACGAAGCAACAATTCCTGCATTATTTGAATATTTATTGGGAATTTCTTTTTACTGGCTTTCTGAAAAGCAAGTTAGTATTTCCGACATTCTTAATTCGGGATTAGACGCCAACCTTTTACCAAAAACACATACAGCAGGAGGACAAGCCGACATCATTGTTCGTTGCAAAGATAAAGATTACTTGATTGAAGCAACTTTAAGTGAAAATGACGGTCAGAGGAGAATGGAAGCAGAACCTGTTCCACGACATTTAGCAAAACACATTTTAGAGGTTAACCCAAATAGTTTAACATTATTTGTTGCAGGACAACTTGACCGTAATAATTTAGTCGTATTACGCAATTATAAATTTTTGCCTTGGTATTATTCTGATGAAGATAGTGTTGAAACAATGAACATATTGCCGTTATCAGTTTCAAATATGATTTATCTTTTAAAGAATGAAACGAATTTCAACAAACTTGAAAATAAGTTTGAAGCAGTTTTAAATTCAGAGACCAAAGACGGTTTCAAATGGTACACAAACGAAGTAAACCCAATGTTTTCATAATGGAATTAAATAAAATATATAATGGAGATTGTATTGAAATCATTAATGAGAACATTGATGAAAATTCCGTGCATTTAATTTTTGCCGACCCACCTTACAACCTTTCGGGAAATTCTTTAAATCTCGAAAACAACAAAACAGGCGGAGCATTTTACAAAGTAAATGAAAATTGGGATACATTTAATTATGATGATTATGTGAAGTTTACAGCCGATTGGTTAAAAGCAAGTCATAAAATTTTAACAGCAAACGGAAGCCTTTACATTTCTTGTACACAACACAATATTGGAGAAATTTTAATTGAAGCAAAAAAACTTGGTTTTAAATTGAATAACATTTTGACTTGGTATAAAGTGAACGCAATGCCAAATATCACAAAACGAACTTATACACATTCAACTGAATTTGTTTGTTGGTTTGTAAAAGGTAAAAATTGGGTTTTTAATTATGATGAAGTTAAGAAGTTCAACCCTAACAAAACAAAAGAAGGAAAAGATAAGCAAATGCGTGATTTTCTTGATTTTATTGAACTTCCAATTGTTCAGGGAAAAGAAAGGTTGCGAGGAGAAAATGGTCGCGCTTTGCATCCTACACAAAAACCTGAAAAGTTATTGGAGTTGATTATCAAAGCTTCTTCCAATGAAAAAGATATTGTGCTTGACCCATTTTTTGGAACAGGAACAACAGGTTTTGTTGCTCAAAAATTAAAAAGAAATTGGATTGGAATAGAAAATAATTCTCACTATTTGAAAATAGCAGAAGAACGTTTAACACCAAAAAAGAAATAATATGTCTGATATAAACTTACAACTTGGAAATTGTATTGAACTTTTAAAGAAAATCCCTTCTGGAAGTGTCAATCAAATTTTTGCTGACCCACCTTATAATTTGTCGGGAGCAACTTTTCAAACCGTTCAAAGCGGAAAAATGGTTACTTGTGATAAAGGTGATTGGGATATTATTGATGATATTCACGAATTTAACGAAACTTGGGTGAAAGAATGTATTCGAGTTTTAGCAGATGACGGAACAATTTGGATTTCAGGAACTTTGCACAACCACCCGTCAATAGGTGTGATTTTGAAAAAATTAAATTTATGGATTGTCAATGATGTGATTTGGTTTAAGCGAAATGCAGCACCATTATTGTCTAAAAATCGTCTTGCACCATCAACAGAGCTGATTTGGATTGCAAGTAAAACAAAAAAATATTATTTCGATTACGACACAGCAAAAATGATAAATGGAGGAAAACAAATGCGAAACCTTTGGGAATTAAATGCGGAAAGGCACAAAACAAAACATCCAACTGAAAAACCCGAAACACTTTTGGAAAGGATTATTTTATTAGGTAGCAAACAAGGTGATACTATACTTGACCCATTCACAGGAAGTGGGACAACAGGTGTTGTCGCAAAACGTTTGAAAAGAAATTTCATAGGCTTTGAAATCAGTCCCGAATATTTTGAAATTGCTAAAAATAGAATTGGAGATATAGAAGTTAATGAAAAAGCTATTTATTCTGAAAAGTTAATAAAAAAAGACGAGCAATTAAGACTATTTTTGGAAGAACAAGCAACATATGGTATTTAAGTAATCTACAAAATGGAATACGCGGATAATTAATTTATAGAAGCACAACAGTCTAAAAATTATCATTTTAAAAATTTAGCAAACTGATTTTAAGCTCATAACTGATAAGGAAAATTAAAATCGTAAAATTTATTTTCTTATAAAAACAAAATTTATATCTTTACCCTCAAATAAATTTAAAAAATTAAAAAGTATAAAAAATGAGTATGTTTTGTAACCAATGTCAGGAAACAGCTAAAAACACAGGCTGTACCGTTAATGGTGTGTGTGGAAAAGTTGAAAAAACTTCAAACATCCAAGATTTATTAATTTATTCTATTCAAGCTTTATCTTATTTATGTCTTGAAGCTCGTAAACAAGGTATTGACACTAATGCAGAAAGCAAACATATTACAAATTGTTTGTTTATGACTATTACTAATGCAAACTTTGACGATGCTATAATTATTAGAGAATTAAGAAAAAGCTTTGAATATAGAGACAATTTAAAAGCTAAACTCACTGTAAATGAAAATCATGATTCTATAACTTGGAATCCTGGAACAGATGATGAGCTTTATCAAAAAGCTGAAACAATTGGAACATTAACTTATGATAATAACGAAGATATTCGTGGTTTAAAGCAATATGTTCTTTTTGGAATTAAAGGAATGGCGGCTTATGCAGAACATGCTTTTAACCTTGGTTATGAAGATAATGATATTTATAATTTTATGGAAGAAAGCCTTGTGATGATTACAAAACCAATAGAATTGCAAGATGCTTTAAATTGGGTAGTAAAAACAGGTGAGTTTGGTGTAAAAGTAATGGCACTTTTAGATAAAGCAAATACTGAAACATATGGAAATCCTGAAATTACTAATGTAAATATTGGAGTTGGTACTAATCCTGGAATTTTAATATCTGGACATGATTTAAAAGATTTAGAACAACTTTTAATTCAAACTCAAGACCAAGGAATTGATATTTATACTCATAGCGAAATGCTTCCGGCTAACGCTTATCCACAATTAAAAAAATATAAACATTTAGTTGGAAACTATGGTAATGCTTGGCATCGTCAACTTGATGAGTTTGAAACTTTTAACGGACCGGTTTTATTTACAACCAATTGTTTAGTACCTCCACGTAAGTCAACAACTTATAATGAAAGAATTTTTACTACTGGTGCAACAGGTATGCCTCAATGGAAAAAAATTGATAAATATTTACCAAACGGACATAAAGATTTTAGCGAAATTATTGAATTAGCCAAAAAATGCCCTGCACCAACTGCAATTGAAAATGGTGAAATTACAATTGGTTTCCACCATAGCCAAACTTTGGCTTTAGCTGATAAAATTTTGGACGCAGTAAACTCTGGTGCTATTAAAAAAATGGTTGTAATGTCGGGTTGCGATGCACGTCAGAAAACACGTGAATATTATACGGAATTTGCAAAAGCTTTACCAAAAGATACAGTAATTTTAACTTCCGGTTGTGCTAAATATCGTTATAATAAATTAGAATTAGGCGATATTGGTGGAATACCAAGAGTTTTAGACGCAGGACAATGTAATGATTCTTATTCTTGGGCTTTTGTTGCTCTAAAATTAAAAGAAGTTTTAGGCTTGGACGATATAAACAAGTTGCCTATAGTATTTAATATTGCTTGGTATGAGCAAAAAGCTATTATTGTTCACCTTGCTTTATTATATTTAGGAATTAAAAACACTCATGTAGGCCCAACTCTACCTGCATTTTTAACTCCAAATTTATTGAAAACTGTTCAGGAATTATTTGGTGTTCAAACAATTACTACAGTTGAAGAAGATATGAAAATTTTTGAATTAGCTTAAATATTAACAATTAAATTAAATTATTATGGAAGATGATATGATTATTTGCCATTGCATGGAAGTTTACAAAAGTGAAATCGTGAAAGCGATAAAAGAAAAAGGATTGAAAACTGTTGAAGAAGTTGGTGATGTAACTGATGCTGGAACAGGTTGTGGCGGTTGCCAAGATGATATCCAAGCAATATTGGACGAAATTAATGGATAAAAATTAATTTTGTAAAAAAAATAACCCGAAACTCTTATGGCGAAAATTACGGCCGGAGTTTCGGGTTTTTTATTATTAATATTTTAAAGTTTAATTTTGCCTTGCTTGTCTTATATCATAATTTTTAAACCAAAAAAGTAAGTTCTTGGCAAACCAGGACCATACATATATCCAGCATCGCGAAATTCGCCTTTGTCAAAATCTTTTTGATATGAATTGAAAATGTTTTGAACTCCTGCGTTAAGCTGTAAATCAACGCTTGAATTAATCTTAAAATTATAAGCAAACTTAATATTCAAATCAAAAAATTCAGGAGTTTCAAACTCAATATCTTCTGGAATATATCCAGCTAAATGTTGAACAAGCATAGAGCCTGTATAAGTTCCTGATAGTGCAATACTAAGTTCTTTTATAGGTTTATAAAAGGCAGTTAAATATCCATATTTATTTGGAGAACGAAACATTCTTGTTTGTGGATTTAAGTTTTCGTTAGCACTCCAAATCAATGCTTCTATATATTCACTTTTTTGAAAAGTAAAACCTAATTGAGCCTGAAATTTATTTGATGGAGCAATTTTTCCTTCTAAATTAATCCCTTTTACAATAGCACCAGCACCATTTCTACGTTCTAATAATAAATTTCCTTGTGCGTCTGTTCCAATTTCTTCTAAAACAAAAACATTATCTAAATTTGTATAAAAGCCTTCAATTAAAATATTTGTTTCAAGTCTGCCAAAAGCCCTGTAAATATCAGCTGATGCGCTATAACTTTGTGATTTCTCGGTTTGTAAATTAGGGTTAAGACTAATTAAAGATACATTTCCGCCAACAGCAGTAACGTGTAAATCTTCATCATATGCTTGAGGTGCTCTAAAACCGCTTGAATAACTGGTTCTTAAGCTTAGCATAGTATTTGGATTATATCGTAAATTTATTCTTGGACTAAAAATAGGTTTATTAATTAAATTATGTCTGTCTATGCGAGAACCTAATAAAATACTGACTTTTTCATTTTTCCATTCATTTTGAACGAAAATACTTTCCATATTTATTTTTTGGTTGATTTCTCTATTATAACCTAACATTTTGTCTGTAAGTTCGTTATGAGTATATTCTCCGCCTATTGTTAATTGTGCAGGCATAAACAAAAACTTTTTCATTGAATATCCATATTGTAAACCTGAAACCATTGTAATATCATCAGTAGAACCATAAGCATTAGGATCTTTTTGAGTGCCATAATAACTGTCTCTATCAATTTTTTGTGCAGACGAAAATATATTAAAACTATGTTTACCGTCTTTTGAAAATAAATCATATTTTAAACTCCCAGTGTTGATATTGTGATCTACTTGCTCGGTAATGTCTGAATAGTGAGCCGGTAAATGTAAATTGTTCCCACCACGCCTAAATTCGCTGATATTATGATATTCTATACTTAGTTTTCCATAACTTTTTGTTCTGTAATAAGCTCTAAAACCTATGTTTTGAGCTTTGTTTTTACTAATTTCTGTAAAGCCATCTCCATCGTGGTCGTATGGACTTTGCTGGCGAGTTGAACCAAAAATCATAATTCCTGTATTATATGAATCAGAAACTAAAGAGGCATTTAAACTTGTGAAATTATCTACTGAGCGTGCGCCAATTAAATTTGTTGTATTTGCAAGTGTAACAGAATTATTTAGTGGCTCTTTTGTAATTATATTTACAGTCCCAGCAATGGCATTTGAACCAAAAATTGCAGAACCTCCGCCTCTAACAATCTCAACTCTATCTATCATATTTGCAGGAATTTGCTCTAAACCATAAACTCCGGCTAAAGAACTAAAAATTGGACGGCTATCTATTAAAATTTGTGAATAAGGACCATCCAAGCCGTTTATTCTAACTTGCTGAAAACCACAATTTTGACAATTATTTTCCACTCTTAGTCCTGGCTGAAAATTTAAACCCTGAGCTAAATTAGTAGAATTAGTATTTTCTAATAAAACAGGACTAATTATGTTAACTATAGCAGGAGCTTCTTTACGATTTACCTCGTTGCGGTTTGCTGTAACAACAACAGTTTCTAATTGAATTTTATCTTCTTCAATTTCAAAATTTAATTCTATAGATTTACCCAATTCTAAAGTAATGTTTTTGCTTGAACTTTTATAGCCAAGTCCAGAAGCTGTTAGTGTATAATTACCTTGAGGTAAATTACGTAAGTAAAAATGACCTGTGGCATCTGTTACAGTGCCAAGTGTTGTTCCTTTTATTTGTATGTTTATATAAGGTACATGTTCACCTGTATATTTATCTAAAACATGACCAAAAATATTAGTGTCTGATTTGTTTTGAGAAAAAGCAGACAAAAAACTCATGAAAAAAATTATAGTACTTATCAAAAAACTTCTCATAAAAATAAATTTTTTATTAAAACCAAACTGAATATATCAGTTTAACACCTCTAAATCTTTACTGATTTGTAAAAAGTGGCGGAGCTCTGAGGTTTTTTGTGTCAAGTAAAAATAAATGATGAAAATTTGTCGTAAAAACTTGGTGTTTTATTCTTTTATAAAAGATTTTAAAGGCAAAAATTATTGAAAAAATTAAAACACAAGCTAAAAAAGTATGGTTTAAAATATCAATAGTTTTAATTTCCATTTCACTATGTTCGTGAGTAATCGAATTCTGACTTGTATTTGAAAAAAGATTGAAAAAGTGAAAATGAGTTATTTTTACCCCATTAATTTCATGACTATGAGTAAATAAAGCATTACTAATAATATAAACTAAAAAAAAGTTTAGTAAAAATATTTTTAATATTTTATGTTTTAAATATTTCACATTAAAATTTTGTGCAAACTTAACTCTATTTAAACTAATTCCAAATAATATTTGAATATTTTACAATATATTTTTACTTAGTTTTGGATATGCGTTTTTTTTGTGCGATTATTTTACAAAAAGTTTGTATATATAAAAATATTATCTAATTTTGCAAACTAAATTTTTAAATAAAAAGTGATGAAGAATTATTTGAATTCAGACAAAAAGAAAGAATTTGTCAACAAACACGGGAAGTCTAATAAAGACACTGGTTCTCCAGAAGTACAAATCGCTTTATTTTCCTACCGTATCAGTCACTTAACTGAGCATTTAAAATCTAACAAAAAAGATTTTAGTACTCAGCGTGCCTTGATATCATTGGTTGGAAAACGTAGAGCTTTGCTTGATTATTTAAAAGCAAAGGATATTGAAAGATATAGAGCGATAATTAAAGAATTAGGTTTACGTCGCTAAACCACGAAAAAAAGCAAGACAAAAGTTTTGCTTTTTTTGTATAAGAATTAATTTTAATAGAAATATATGTATAATGAAATTACAAAAGTCGTAAAATTAGACGACGGACGAGAAATCGAAATTTCCACCGGTAAATTAGCGAAGCAAGCAAGTGGTTCGGTAGTGGTGAAGATGGGTAAAACCATGCTATTAGCAACTGTTGTTGTTGCTGAAGATGCGAAAGAAGATGTTGACTTTATGCCCCTCTCTGTTGAGTATAAGGAAAAGTATGCTGCTGTTGGTCGTTTTCCTGGCGGTTTTAACAAAAGAGAAGGAAGACCCTCTGATTATGAAATTCTTGTGTCAAGATTAGTGGACAGAGCTTTACGTCCGCTTTTTCCTGATGATTTTCATGCCGAAGTTTTTGTAAATGTAAATCTTATCTCGGCTGATAAAAATGATATGCCAGATGCTTTGGCCGGTTTAGCTGCATCGGCTGCAATGTCGGTAACGAATATACCTTTTAATGGTCCTATTTCTGAAGTAAGAGTTTCAAGAATTGATGGTAAATTTGTAATTAATCCATCAGTAGAAGAAAATAAACTTGCTGATATGGATTTAATTGTTGCTGCAACCATGGATAATATTATGATGGTTGAAGGCGAAATGAACGAAGTTTCAGAAAAAGAAATGTTAGAAGCTATTAAGTTTGCCCATGAAGCTATTAAAGTTCAGTGTCAAGCACAAATAGATTTGCGTAAAGCTTGCGGAATAGATAGTTTTGCTGAATATTGTCACGAAACTAATGATGAAGATCTGCGAAAAAAAGTGTGGGAAGAAACTTATGATAAAGCATATTCAGCTGCAATGACGCAAACAGCGGATAAACATGAACGTAAAAGATTGTTCGCTGAAGTTAAAGAAGAATTTTGTAATCAATATGATGAGGAAAGTTTAGAAGAAATTCAAAATTTGATTGACCGTTATTATCATGATGTTGAAAAAGAAGCTGTTAGGCAAATGGTAATAAACGAAAGACTAAGGCTTGATGGTCGTAAAACTGATGAAATACGCCCAATTTGGAGTGAAGTTGATTATTTACCAGCTAGCCACGGTTCTGCTATTTTTACTCGTGGAGAAACTCAATCTTTAACTACTGTAACTTTAGGTAATAAAATGGACGAACAGCAGATAGACGGAGTTATGTTTGCTGGTTACGAATCTTTTGTATTGCATTACAATTTTCCACCATTTTCTACCGGTGATGCCAGACCATACAGAGGAGTAGGACGTAGAGAAGTTGGTCATGGAAATCTTGCTCACAGAGCTCTTGCTAAAGTTGTTCCTGCAAAAGGGGAAAATTTTCCATATACTGTGCGTGTAGTTTCTGATATTTTAGAATCAAATGGATCTTCATCAATGGCTACTGTTTGTGCAGGCTGTCTTGCTCTTATGGATGCAGGTGTTCCAATTACTAAACCTGTAAGCGGTATAGCTATGGGTTTAATTGCTGATTCAAAATCAGGAAAATATGCTGTTTTAAGCGATATTCTTGGAGATGAAGACCATCTTGGTGATATGGATTTTAAAGTTTGTGGAACTAAAGACGGAATTACTGCAACTCAAATGGATATTAAAGTTGACGGATTATCATATGAGGTTTTAGAACAAGCTTTAGAGCAAGCAAGAAAAGGAAGAGAACATATTTTGAACGAAATGGCAAAAACTTTGGATCAACCACGCTCTGAGTTTAAAGAACATGCACCAAGAATTGAAACTTTAGTAATACCTAAAGAAATGATAGGCCCGGTTATTGGTCCTGGTGGAAAAATTATTCAAGAAATACAAGCTTTGTCTAATACTGTTATAGCTATAGAAGAGCTTAACGACAAAGGTTATGTGGAAATTTCTGCTACTAACCAAAACGATATGGACTTAGCTTTAAGTAAAGTAAGAGCAATTGTTGCAGTTCCTGAATTAAACGAAGTTTATAAAGGAAAAGTAAAAGGAATTACAACTTTTGGTGCTTTTGTAGAAATTTTACCAAATCATCAAGGTTTATTACATATTTCCGAAATTGATTGGAAACGTATAAAATCTGTTGAAGAGGTGTTGAAAGAAGGGCAGGAAATTGAAGTGAAGTTAATTGAAATTGACCAAAGATCAGGAAAATTAAAATTAAGCCGAAAAGCTTTATTACCTCGTCCTCCTAAAGAAGATAGACAAGAACAAAAACCTGAAAATTAATAATAAAAATAAAAGCTGTTCAATTTTTGAACAGCTTTTTTAAATTTATGAAATGTAGAAAATGTGCTGCTTGTTGTATTGCCCCGTCAATATCAAGCCCAATACCCGGAATGCCAAACGGAAAACCAGCCATGATAAGATGCATTCATTTAAACGAAAATATGCTCTGTGATTTGTGGGGAAAAGCGGAAAGACCAAAAGTTTGTGAAAATTATAGCCCAAATCCTGAATTTTGTGGAAATAGCTTTGAAGAAGCTGTCAGAATTTTAAATTCTTTACAATAAATTGACTTAATAAACTTTGCATAAATCATAGGGAAACAACTAATCCCTAAATCCAAAATCTAATAAATTTGTAATTTTTAAGTTTTTTTGTCGTTATAAACATCAATGCTTATTTTTGTAAAAAAGAATTGTGAAAAACTTTGTACTAATATTATGGTTTTTGTGCATGCAAATGTTTGTGTTTTCACAATCATTAATCAATTTTAGGGATAAAGAAATTTCATTAGAACAAGATACAATTAAATTAGATAGCCTTAGTATTGTTTCGCAAAGTTTAAAATTAACAGATTGTGAAGGAAATGAAATGCCTTTGGATTCATATGAATTTGATTTTGAAAAATCTTCTATAATTTTTAAAAATAAGCCTGATTGCAATAATATTAAAATTTCGTACAAAGTTTTTCCTATTAACTATTTTGAACCAAAAGCGATTTTTAAAAAAGAAGATTTTTTGATTAGTACCAAAGATGATGCATTTAATTACGATTTCGTTTTTAGTCCAGAAGACTTTATTACAACAAAGCAAAATTCAAATTTGTCGCGAAAAGGAAGTATAAGCCGTGGAGTAGGTTTTGGAAATAACCAAGATGTGATAGTAAATTCTGCAATGAACTTACAATTAGACGGAGAACTTAGCGACAATTTATTTATTCAAGCTGCAATAAGCGATAATAATATTCCTATTCAACCTGATGGAAATACTCAGCAACTTCAAGAGTTTGATAAAATATTTATTAAAATTTTTAATGATAGGTTTTCACTTACAGCAGGAGATTTTGAATTGAGTAGGCCAAAAGGTTATTTTTTGAATTACAGCAAAAAAGCACAAGGGGCAAAAATTAATTTTAATAATGATATAGAAACAAAATCCGGGAAACTTCTAAAAATTAACAGCCAAGTTAGTGGTGCTGCAAGTAAAGGAAAATTTAATCGTCAAGAAATTGCAGGAATTGAAGCTAATCAAGGACCTTATAAACTTGTTGGAGCAAATAACGAGCAGTTTATTGTTGTTTTGGCAGGTACAGAAAGAATTTATATTGATGGCAAGCTTTTAAATCGTGGTTTTGAAAATGATTATGTTATAGATTATAATCTTGGCGAAATTATTTTTACCACAAAACAACCTATAAATAAAGATAAAAGGATTATTGCTGAGTTTGAATATTCCGATAGAAATTATTCAAGATTTTTAATAACTGGCTCAACAGAATTGACTTATGAAAAATCAAAATTTTGGTTGAATTTTTATGATGAAACTGATAATAAAAATCAGCCTTTCGACCAAAATATTAATCAGCAAGATAGATTTATGCTTTCGCAAATTGGCGATAATCTCGACATGGCCTTAATTCCAGGTTTTGATTCATTAGAGTTTATTGCTTCTGAAATTAGGTATAAACTTACAGATACAATTATTAATGGAATTATTTATGATTCAATATTTGTGCATAGCTCAAACCCTGAACTTGCTCATTACAGGTTAAGTTTTGCTTTTGTTGGCGAAAATAAAGGCTTTTATAAAAAAGGAGTTTCTGCTGCTAATGGGCGTGTATATGAATGGGTTGCTCCCGAAAACGGAAAGCTACAAGGAGATTATATGCCTTATAGATTAATTGTAACACCAAAAAAATCTCAACTTATTAATGCAGGTGGCGAAATTGAAATAGGAGAAAAAACACAAATAAATTTTGAAGCTGCTTTTAGTAAATATGATATTAATACTTTTTCAAAATTAGATGCGCATGATGATAAAGGCTTTGCTTTAAAATCAGGGATAAAACAAGCTTTTTACAAAACCGAAAAAACTTGGTTTGGGGCTTTTGCTGATTATATGTTTTTACAAAAAGATTTTAGAGCTATAGAAAATTTTAGAACTACTGAATTTACTAGAGATTGGAATTTGAATGAAATGTATTCCCAGCAAAATGAAAATAATATTTCAGGAGGAATTTTATATTCTGATAAAAAATTAGGGACTGCTAATTTTACAAGTACTTATTTAGATAGAGCCTTGATTTATAGTGGTTTGCGAAATTTGCTTAATGCTAATTTAAAATTAAAATCTTGGTCTTTAATTGCTAATGCTTCTTTGTTACAAAATAAAGATACACTTGCAAATGCTGAGTTTTTAAGGCATAATTTACAAATTAAAAAAGATTTCAAATTTCTAAGTATTGGTATTGCCGAATCTGCTGAAAGTAATATTAGAAATTTACTTGTAAATGAGGATTTGAGTTTAAATAGTTTTAAATTTAATTCTTATCAAGCTTTTTTAAATAGTCCTGATAGTGCAAAATCTCAGTTTAGGCTTGACTACAAATATAGAGAGGATTTTTTGCCGAAAAATAATGAATTAAATTTATCAAGTAATTCCCATGATTTTAATTTGGGAACTTCTTTATTGCAAAATCCTAATCATAAGTTTAAATTAGATTTGAATTATAGAATTTTAGAAGTCAAAGACAGCAGTCTTTATATTGGAAATCCTGAAAATAATATGACAGGAAGAGCAGAATATAATTTTAAATTGTGGAAAGGAGCAATTTCTTCCGGAAATTTTTATGAAATTTCTTCGGGTTTAGAGCGAAAAACTGAGTTTTCTTATATAGAAGTTGCTCCAGGACAAGGAGTTTATACTTGGACAGATTATAATAATAATGGCATACAAGAATTAGATGAATTTGAAATTGCACATTTTATTGACCAAGCAAATTTTATTAGAATTATAAATCCAACAGCAGAATATATTAAAACTTATTCAAACCAAATTAGCCAAAATTTGAATTTTAATCCTTCGGTTTTATTAAAAAATAAAACAGGTTTTTTAAAGTTTTTATCTAAATTTTCAAACCAAACTGCTTATAATATTTCGCAAAAAAACACTTCAGCAGAGCTTTTAGAATATGCCAATCCTTTTGCCCAAAATATTGATGATGAAAAGCTTGTAAACCAAAGCTCTTCTTTTAGAAATTCTCTTTCATTTAATCGTGGAAATCCTAAAATAGGAGCAGACTATATTTTAAATTCAAATAACAATAAACTTTTATTAGTTTCGGGTTTTGATACAAGAAAAATACTTTCTCATAACTTGCAAATACGTTATAATATAAGTCCGAAAATAGGTTTTCAAAACAAAATTTCACAAACAGATAAAAATTATAATTCAGAATATTTCGCATCAAAAACTTATGCAATAAATATTTTAAATAATGAGTTTCAATTTAATTTTCAACCAAATTTGAATAACAGGTTGAGTTTTAAGCATATTTTTAAACAAAAAAATAATATTGGCGGTGAGAAGCTTCTCGCAAATGATTTTGGTTTAGAATATAGGTTAAGTTCTGTAAAAAAAGGAAGTTTAACTGCTAATTTTAATTATATTCATTACGATTATAATTCTTCTACAAATGGGGCTTTGGCTTATGAAATGTTGGAGGGTTTTATGCCGGGTTCAAATATAACTTGGGCTTTAACTTTTCAAAGGCAATTAGCTAATGGTTTACAAATTAGTATAAATTATTCTGCACGAAAATCAAGCGATACAAAAATTATTCATAATGCAAATCTGCAATTACGTGCTTTTTTCTAAAATAATAAATGTTTCAAAATTGTTTTATAAATCTTATAGTTTTATTTCTGCAAAACCTGTAAAAAAGTCTTCAAAAATCTTTTTAATTCTAAATGAATTTGCAGCATGATTATTAACAATAATGCAAAAAACAAATTCTTCTCCATCTGCATTAAAAATATATCCTGCATAAGATCTTACTCCTGCAATACTTCCAGATTTTGCATGAAGTCTGTTTTGGACTTTTGTACCTATGCAAAATTTCGACATTGTGCCATTTGTTCCTGCAATTGGTAAACTTGTAAAAAATTTATCTTTATTTGCTGAGTTTAATTTCATATATTTTAATATTCCAACTATTTGTCGGCTTGTAATTGCATTAAAACGGCTCAAACCACAAGCATCACTAAGTTTTAAACCATCAATATCAATAGATTTTTTCCCCAAAAATTCTATTACAGATTCATTCCAAGATTTGCCGGTTTTTTTCATTATATGTTGAGCTAAAATTTCGGCATATAAATTAAAACTCCTAATATTTGTATAGTCAACTATTTCGGATAATATTGGAGAAAAACAAGTGTAAAAAACTTTTCTATAAATATTTGTATCAAAATTATCCACAACTTTTAAATTGCCTTCTAAATTTATTCCATTAGAATTTAAAGTCCGGGCAAAGGCTTTTACAAGATATTTTTCAGGCTCGCGAATAGACCCTTTGATAGTAAAATCATTTTTTTTCCAAACTAAGCTACCTTTTACTTGCATTTGATTTTTATCATTTGTAAAATAAATAAAAGCATCGTCCCAAATAGTTGAAGATGCAACAACTTGATTATCAAATCTATAGCCTAAATCTTCGGGTTCAACTTTTGTTATAATTGTTGGAGAGCCATTTGTTTGTCCTGTTTTAAAATGTAAATAATATAAATTATCTATAAAGTTTAATGTTGAACCTTGGTTTCCATAATAATTTGCAATATCTTCCCAAATCCAGTTGTCGGGAATAGGAATTTCTCCAAAATATGAAATATCTGCAATAATATTTCCTTTAATTTTTTTAATATTTAGCTTTTTAATCTCATTTGTCCAGGTTTGTAAAATTTCGAAATCTTTTCCATAATTTGCAGTAAAATTTTGTGAACCAAGACAAGGATCGCCATATCCAATAATATACAAATCTCCATTTAAAACTCCGTCAGCTGTGATGTTTCCAGAATAAGCAAGTTCAGTTTTAAATTTATGTTCTGCTCCAAAAAGTTCTAAAGCCATACTTGTTGGCAAAAGTTTTAAAACCGAAGCCGGGGCCAAAGCTAAATGTGAATTATAATCAAAAATAATAGTATTGTTGCTTAAATTTTCTGCATAAATTGATATTGAAGCATTTTTTAGTTCTTTTTCTGATATAAAATTATCTAAAACTTCCTGCGCTGTTTTGTTTTGCGAAAATAAGGAGAAACACAAAATTATGAATAAAAAAAATATACTTGGTCTTTTCATATTTAAAAATTTATTTTCGTGTCAAATATACAAAAACATGTGAGAAGATATAATTATTGTAAAAATAAATAAATAAAAAACCTGTTTACTTAAAAACAAATAATAAATTTGTCTTTCTAAACAAAATTTTAATATTATGATTTATATTGTAAGCAAATCGAATAAACCAGACTATAACATTGCTTTAGAAGAATATTGTTTTAAAAATCTTTTACATCAGGATAAAGTTTTTATTTTATGGATAAATGAAGCTTCTATAATTATTGGTAAGCATCAAAATGCTTTTGAAGAGATAAATGCAGATTATGTAAAAGAGAAGGGAATAAATGTTGTAAGGCGTATTTCTGGCGGTGGAGCGGTTTATCACGATTTAAATAATTTGAATTATACCATTATTTCAAATGAAGAAAAAGGGGATAATTTTGATTTTAAAACATTTTCAAAACCTGTGATTGACACTTTAAGCGAATTAGGTGTTGAAGCTGAGTTTTCGGGTAGAAATGATATTTTAATTGACGGGAAAAAGATTTGCGGAAATGCTCAGGCTTATATAAAAGGCAGAATTATGCATCATGGCTGTTTGTTGTTTGATGTGGAATTAAGTGTATTGTCAAAAGCTTTAGAAATACCAAAAGATATTATTAATTCAAGTGCTACAAAATCTGTTCGTAGTGCAGTTGATAATATTTTACCAAATTTACCTAATAAAATCAGTATTAACGAATTTTCAGAAAAGCTTCTTGCACATATGAAAGAAAAATTTCCAGAAATGGAAGAATATGTTTTTTCTGAAAAAGAATTAGCAGAAATTGAAAAAATTAGAGTAAATAAATTTGGCACTTGGGATTGGAATTGGGGAAAATCTCCAAAATTCGATATAGACAGACATTCTAGATATACAGCAGGAAAAATCCAAGTATTTGCAAATGTGAAAAATTCAACAATAGAAAATATCAAATTTTACGGGACTTTTTTTGGTAATAATTCTAATTTGGAAGAAATTGAAAATGCACTAATTGGAGTTAAATATATTTACAAAGATGTTGAAAATGCTTTAAAAAAGCTAAAGTTTAATGATTATTTTGCAGGTTTTTCTCTTGAAGAACTTACAAAAGCAATTGTTGATTAAAATTTAGAAAATGAAAGTAAAAAATAAAAACTATCGTGCAATTTGGATAGAACACCAAACTGTTTTTATGATAGACCAAAATAAATTACCTTTTGAATTTAAAATTTTTAAAAGTAAAAATATGCAAACAACTTGCATGGCAATAAAAACCATGATTACTCGCGGTGCTGGTTCTATAGGCGCTGCTGCTGGTTATGCTATGCTTCAGGCAATTTATGAAAATAAAAATGAAGACTTATATTTATATTTAGTAAAAGCAAAAAACATAATTGATAAAACCCGTCCAACAGCTGTAAATTTATTTTATGCAACACAAAGAGTTTTAGAAGCTTCAAAAATATCTAAAGAATTTGCAATTTCTGAAGCTTACGCAATTGCTGATGAATGTGCTGAACACGGGAGGTTGATAGGTGAATATGGTGCGGATTTAATAAAAGATGGTTTTGGTGTTGAAACACATTGTAATGCCGGTTGGTTGGCTTTAGTTGATTATGGTTCTGCACTTTCGCCTATTTACTCGGCTCATAATGCTGGTAAAAATATTTTTGTTTATGTTGATGAAACCCGGCCACGAAGTCAAGGAGCCAGACTTACGGCTTGGGAGCTAAATCAAGAAAATATTCCTCATGCGATAATTCCAGATAATGCTGGAGCTCATTATATGGCTAAAGGAAAAATAGATTTATTTATTGCTGGAGCCGACAGAATTGCTAAAAATGGAGATGTCGCAAATAAAATTGGAACATTAGAAAAAGCTATTGCCGCCAAGTACTATGGAATTCCTTTTTATATTGCTGCACCAAGCAGTACAATAGACTTAAATACTGAAAGTGGAAAATCAATTCCTATAGAAGAAAGAAGTGCAAATGAAGTTCTTTACTATTCAGGAAAATTAAAATCAGGAAAAATTGAAGAAATGAGAATCGCCAGTCCTGGCTCTGGAGCTTTAAATCCTGCTTTTGATGTAACGCCTGCAGAATTAATTACAGGTATTATTACAGAAAAAGGAATTGTAAAAGCAAATAAAAAAGAAATTAAAAGTTTATTTAATAATGATATTTAAAAAAGAAAGAAAAGCCGTTGCCAAAACAATGAGGCGACTTTACAAACAAGGTCTTACTACTTCGAGCGGTGGAAATGTGAGTTTAAAAAATGAAGATGGATTTGTTTTTATCACTGCTGGGCAAACAGATAAATCATGTATAAAATGGCAAGATATTGTTGTTTTTGATGAAAATAAAAAAAATATTACTCCTGAGATAAAGCCGAGTATGGAAAGCGGAATGCACTTAAAAATTTACGACACAAGAAAAGATGTTTTTGCAATTGTTCATTCTCACCCTATTTTTGCTTCAAGTTTTGCTATAGCAGGCAGTATTCCAAAAACAAACTTAAGTGGTGAGGCAAGGTTTATATTAGGCGAGGTTTCTTTAGCTGAATATGAATTAATGGGAACGGAAAGCTTAGCTAAAGAACTTGCAGACAAATTACAAAATAATGATGTTTGCATAATGAAAAATCATGGAGCAATAAGTGTTGGCAAGACTTTATTTGAGGCTTTTGACAAAATAGAAGTTTTAGAGTTTACTTGTCATTTGAATATTAACTCATTGATTTTGAATAAAGTAAATGAACTAAACGATAAGCAAATTCAAGAAATTGATGAATTAAAAAAACATAAATCTTAAACATTTGAAAACAATTTATAAATTTCGTAAAAATAAATTTTTAAGTTTTTCTAAATATTGTTTATCAATTTCTTTAGAATAAACCCTTATCATATCAATAATTTTATTGTCTTCATAAATAAATGCCAAAGCGGCATCAAACATTTTCTCTTCCCAATTATTTTTCACTTTTTTTACAATCTGTTCAAATTTATTCCAAGATATGTTCTCATTAATCGTAAAATATCCTATATGCACATTATTTTTATCAAGATATAAATTATTTTCCAATTTAATAAGTTTAAAAAACTTTTTCACTTTAATCGTTGCTTCAATACTTTCTAAGCCTCTAATTTTCTTTTTTAATTGCAAACCACAGTCGGCAAAAGTTTTTTGAAGCTCTTGGATTAAATTATAATCTTCAATACCTGCTATTCTAACACCTTCACAAATATTATTATTCATAGAAACTTGGCACCAGGCAGCATCAAAATTAAAACTTAATTTTAGTTTAACTTTTTCAATGATTCGAGTCATTTTTTCCAAAGAATATTTCTCATTACTTACAATGAAAACATGCTTTGGTTTAATTAAATTAGTATAAAAAGAATAATATCCTGGAAATGTTTCTCTTGATTCGAGTAAACAATATCCTGGCATACCTAGTTCTTCAGTACACCATAATTTTTCTACTTTAACAACACTACCATAGCGTTCAATAATATTTTCCATATTAAAAAGTATTAAAGATTGTTACAAATGAATTTTTTTCGTACCAAAGTTATATAAAATTTTTGATAAAACAGAATATGTTAAAAATATTTTTTCTTAATACTAGCATTTAATAAATTCTATATCAATCTCCCCGGTTTTGTAAATTATCTTTGAATAACCTGCATTTTTATGACCAACAATTAGCGGATCTGTAATAACATAATTTGTATTTCCAAATTTTGTTAAATTTCGCGAATGACTGTGTCCGTTTAAGACTAAATCAATCTTATATTCAGTAAACAAACACATTAAATACTCTAATTCTTGACTTGGAGAGTTTGCTGTTGTAGTTTTTTTAACTCTTAGCATATTAGTATGCCCAATAACTGTGCAATGGCGATATTTACTTCTTTCATTTTTTAACAAATCTTCTAACCACTTAATTTGACTTTTTCCTAAACTTGCACTACCTGAGTCTAAACAAATAAATAAATCTTGTTCTGTCGGTGTTTCAATTACAAAGTAATAAGTAGAACTTCCAAAAAACTCATAGTAATATTTCCAACCATCAAAATATAATTCATGATTTCCTGCAGTGGTAAATAGTGGTTTAGATACTAATTTTGTTAAATTGTAAAAGACCTCATAGTTTTCTTTTCTTCCCGTAACTAAATCTCCATTTAAAATTAGAGCTAAATCTTGAGAATTTTCATATAAATTAAAAAGATATTCTGCATTTTCGGTTTTTCCAATATGTAAATCGCTTGCACATAAAACGCTATAATTTTCTTCTGTAGAAATTATATGATTAATTGGATTATTTTGGTTATATGCCATGGATTGTTGAAATCTATCTTCAATTCTATCAGTAGAACGAATAAAACCGGTTAAATCTAAATCACAAGAGATTAGAGATGCGCTTAATAAAGTAAAAATTAAATATTTAATTAAATTTCCCATGTCAGACCTAAATTTAATAAGAAACCGTAATAATTAACTCTAATATTACAAAGCCCTGCTTGTTGATACCACAGGTCCATAAATATTTTTATTTTTTTATCTTGAAATTTATAAAAAGAACCAAAATTTAGCATTGGGTTAATTTCTTTATCAATTAAAATATTATTAAAATTACTAAGATTAAGATATATATTCCAAGTTTTGTCTTTATTTAAAAATAAATATTTGATAGAATACATCATATTCAAGGCATTAATTAATCTAGTGTTTTCAGTAATTTCAAAAGTATTTTGGGCTTTTTTTAAATAAGAATAAATATTAGTATTATTTCCTAAACTAAACTCCCATTTGCTAATAGAGTAATTTAAAATAAGACCCATATTTTGGGAATTTAGGATATGAGATACAGGCTTATACATGTAGAATAAAGATAGTTTTAAAGGTTTTTCCTTAATATTGAAATTATAGCCAAAATTAAGCCATAAAGAATTTATTGCCTTTTCATTTCTTTTATTTAAATTTAAATCAAGATTATAAAAAGCAAAAATATTTTTATTTTCAAAATAAGGTGAATGACCAAGCCTATATAATGCTGGTTGCTCAACTTGATTTAAACTCATTCCGCTATACAAATCTAATTTGAATTGAGCGTAAGTATCTGAAAAGTTAAAACAAAAAAATAAAATAAGAATTATATAAAGTTTTCTCATAATTAATTTTTGCAACATAAAATTAAATTACATAAACAAAAATAATAAAAAAATTGATAGGAACTTAGAAATTTTTAAAATGAGTTGAAACTTTTTCGTCTGTTTTGTCATGATTTTTGCAATAAATAGCAAAAATCCCGCCAAAACCCCCACATTATTTATAAAACCAACACCCCCATCTTAGATTATACGTAAATTCATAAAAAATGTTTCGTTTTTCGTCCACAAATCGGTTCGAGTTTTAAAAGTCGGAGTTTTTAATTTTATTAGTATAATTTTGAGGAATAAAAGTGATTGTTTTTTTTTATTATATAAGATGCAAAGACAATAAGTTTTTTGTAACTTTTTCGTTTTCAGAGCAGAATATGGCAAATAATAAAAAAATAGAGGTCAAGGGCAGAGCAATAACAATTATTTCTCAACAAGAAGAAGACTATATTTCTTTAACTGATATGGCAGGGTATAGAGACAATTTAGAAGCACGAATTGTTGTTTCAAATTGGATGAGTACGTATTATACCGTAGATTTTTTGGCAGTTTGGGAGCAGGTAAACAATCCTAATTTTAACCGTATGGGTTTCCATACGGTTAGAAATGGAGAAGGTAGATTATTTTTAACTCCTAAGCGTTGGGTAGAAATGACAAATGCCATAGGAATATTTTCTAAATCAGGTCGTTACGGAGGAGGTATTTTTGCACATAAAGACATTGCTTTTGAGTTTGGAACTTGGTTGTCTGCTGAATTTAAGTATTTTCTTATTCGTGAATTCCAACGCCTCAAAAACGAAGAAAATGCTCGTCTAAAATTAGAGTGGAACTTGCAACGAATGTTAGCCAAAATAAACTATCACATTCATACTGATGCAATTAAAGAAAATCTTATTCCGAAAGAAATTACCAAACAACAAGTAAGTATTGTTTATGCTAACGAAGCCGACTTATTGAATGTTGCTCTTTTTGGAATCACAGCAAAAGAATGGCGAGACAACAACCCTAATAAAGACGGAAATATCAGAGATTATGCGACATTAGAACAATTGGTTGTGTTAAGCAATATTGAGAGCATAAACGCTTTACTTATTCATCAAGGCTTGACACAAAATGAACGACTTATCCAACTGAACAAAACCGCTATTACGCAAATGAAATCGCTACTTGATAGCAATGCAATAAAGAAACTGAAATAAAAAACCAGCCCATAACATTGGTTTGGTGCAATACGGGGTGAAGTGTTTGTGTTAAATAATTGAAAACTGTCCACCTATAATAAGTTGAAAGTCGAAAGCCGAAAGGGGCTTCGAGCATTTCGCTACGCTCAATGCTCGAAGATGACAACCACTAATTTATACAGATATGGCTTCTCGTTTTTCGCTTCGCTCAAAACTCGAAGGTAAACAACCACTAATTACACTAATTTACACGAATTATGGCTTCTCGCATTTCGCTGTGCTCAGTGTTCGGAGGGAAAAGTTTTTATTGGCGGTGCTGTTTGTAGAGGAGATTTCTCGCGAAGCAGAGCTTCACACGAAATGACCGATAATTATCGGTCGTGAGCGGGGGTTGTATTTTCCGCCTGTTTTGTCATGATTTTTGCAATAAATGGCAAAAATCCCGCCAAAACCCCCACATTTTGCAAAACCAACAACCCCATTCTTGATTATACGTAAATTCATAAAAAATGTTTCGTTTTTCGCCCACAAATCGGTTCGAGTTTTAAAAGTCGGAGTTTTTTTAGAAATAAAATTAAAATATAGAGTAAATTATAAAATTTTCCCCTAATTTTCTTTTAAACCCATCAAAAATAATTGTTTTATAAAAAATATTGTTAATTTTGTAGGGATAATACGTAACCAATGACAAATCAGAATCCAGAGCAAATAGCAAAACAAATTATTAAAACTATTTAACCATGGCACAAACAAGTATAGAATGGACAGATATGACTTGGAGCCCAATTACTGGTTGTGATAAAATTACAGCAGGTTGCAAATTCTGTTATGCCGAAGTGATGACTAATTTAAACAATGGGGCGGAACAAACAAAAAGAAAACTGGAAATCTCCTTGATGGTAAAAAATATTTAGAGATGCCTGAATATGAACAAATATAATTTTAAATATGGGCATAGTTTTATTTGACGGTTATTTGACTGGAACAAAAACAACCAATATTAGTAATGAATTAGAAAAGCATTAGTAGCATAAATATAAAATTGAATATTATGGCAGAGAACGAAAATAATCCACAGGGCTTTATCCCAAAACACGGAGGCTACGAAAATTTAATCACTTATCAGAAGTCGGAGATAATCTATGACGGAACGATGTATTTTACAAAACGTTTTTTTCATAAATATGATAGAACTATTGATCAGATGGTTCAAGCTGCCAGAAGTGGAAAGCAAAATATTGCTGAAGCAAGTGTAGCGTCCGGCACTTCCAAAGAAACCGAAATAAAATTAACGAATGTAGCAAGGGCATCTTTAGAAGAACTTTATTTGGACTATAAAGATTTTTTAAGAACTAATAAACTACCAATTTGGGATAAAGAACATAGATTGTATAAGCGGTTTAGCGAACTCAACAGAACACCAAATGCAACTTATGCCACTTATCAGAAAGCATTTGAGCATGAAAATCCTGAAATTTCTGCTAATTCTTTGGCTTGTCTAACAAATATTGTTTCCTATCTTTTGGGGCGACAAGTAAAAACATTAGAACAAGAATTTTTAAAAGAAGGAGGGTTACGGGAGAGGATGTATCAAGCGAGAAAAAATTGGTGGAAGAAGCAGTGAAAGTTCTTCAAATGAGTGGCGAGAAGAAAAATTGAGCAGGTTTCTTTCGGGGGACTCAGGCGACACGGACGACATGCCCCGCATCAATGTCACCCAGTCCCACGGTCACCCGAAAAGAAAGCAACATCAAGTTTCCAAAAAAAACAAAACCAACAGCATTAAAAAATGAAACGAAGAACGAGTAAAGTAATGATTGAAGGAAAAGATTTACCGAAAGGATGGAAATGGAAGAAGGTAAAAGAAATTGCTTTAAGTATTCAATATGGTTATACGGAATCTTCATCTAAAGATGAAGTTGGGTCTAAATTTTTAAGGATAACAGATATTCAAGAAAATAAGGTAAACTGGAATACAGTACCTTATTGTCCAATAAAAAGAGAAGAATTTGAAAAGTATAAATTAGAAGATGGTGATTTAGTTTTTGCAAGAACAGGAGCAACTGTTGGAAAAAGCTTTTTGATTAAAGGTAGGATACCTGAAAGTGTTTTTGCATCCTACCTAATTCGATTGAGATTTCCGAAGGAAATCAATGACAAATACATCTGGTATTTTTTTCAATCTCCAAATTTTTGGAATCAAATTATTAATAAATCTGTTGGTACTGGACAACCTAACGTAAACGGTACTAAACTTGGACAAATAGATATTATTATTCCAGAAGAAGTATTAACTCAACACCACATCGTTTCCGAAATCAAATCCCGTCTTTCCGTTTGCGATAAAATGGAAGAAAGCATTGCCACCAGTTTGCAGCAAGCAGATCTATTGCGTCAAAGTATTTTGAGAAAAGCTTTTGAGGGTAAATTGCTTACCCAAAATCCGAATGATGAGCCAGCAATTTTGCTGTTAGAATGAATAAAGGAAGAAAGGGAGAAGAATAAACCGGTGAAGATAACTAAGGTTAAATAAGGAAATTATAGAATATGGCTAAAATTAATGTTTTCGTAAAAGAAGAAATAGCAAAGCTTTCTAAGAAAGATTTAGAAAAGTTAGTAGTAAAAGCAGCTAGTATGAATAAGCAATTTCACGACTATCTTATGGTTAATTATGTGGATACCGAATTGGGCGAACAAGATTTGTATGAAGAATGTTTGGCTGATTTAAATGTTTTATACCGAAAAGGGTATAAGGGCTTTTCAGAAGAATTACAATTGGCAAATATGCTTGCAACCTGTAGCAAAAGAATCAATGAATTTGCCAAAGTATGTAAAAATAAAACATTTGAAATGAACTTGATTTTGGATGTTCTTGAAATTCCATTCTCAATTTCTACCAATTCCTTTGGTACTTGTTTCACTAAGTATGATTATCAGGTTTATTTATTGGTAAAAAAGGCCATCACACTCTTAAAAACAAAAGTGCATGAAGATTTTTATATTGAATACGCTCCCAAGTTAAACGAATATTTAACTATCTTACACAGAACTTCTTCTCATTTAGATTATATTTACAGCATGCCTAAACAAATTTAATAAACCACAAACATGATGTATATAATAATCCAAAACTGTCCACCTATAATAAGTTAAAAGTGAAAAGTCGAAAGGGGCTTCTTGCATTTCGCTACGCTCAATGCTCGAAGATGACAACCACTAATTTATACAGATATGGCTTCTCGTTTTTCGCTTCGCTCAAAACTCGAAGGTAAACAACCACTAATTACACTAATTTACACGAATTATGGCTTCTCGCATTTAGCTGTGCTCAGTGTTCGGAGGGAAAAGTTTTTATTGGCGGTGCTGTTTGTAGAGGAGATTTCTCGCGAAGCAGAGCTTCACACGAAATGACCGATAATTATCGGTCGTGAGCTGAGGTTTGAATTTTCCGCCTGTTTTGTCATGATTTTTGCAATAAATGGCAAAAATCCCGCCAAAACCCCCACATTTTGCAAAACCAACAACTCTTAGTGTGTTTGCATTATTTTTTTAACAAAACATTTGTTTATTTCCTAAAAAAAATTTAATTTTGTAGTAATAATTTTTAAATAAATTGCCATGCAAATAGCAAATCCTATATACGACACAGTTTTCAAGTTCATGATGAGCGATAATAAAATTGCAAAAACTTTTTTATCCGCAATAATTGATGAGAAAATAATAGAATTAGATTTTGCTTCAACAGAACGTACACTAAAAACTGGTGTTGATAAAAGTCAATTAGACAGAACTTTAGAGCAAATAGTTATTTGTCATTTAAATTTTGTTGCAAAAATACAAAAAGAAAATGGGGAGTTTAAAACTGTAATCATAGTGCTACAAAAAGAAAAAATTGAAACCGATATTTTTTATTTAAGACATTATTTAGGAGAAATCAATATCGATATTGACAATATTTCGGATACATGTCGCGAAAATATTGAAAAAAGTTATCGTATATATTTATTAAACTATGATATTGGTTACGCTGACAGCTCTATTCTTGTTGTTGAAAGTTTTATAAGAGACCAAGCAACTAATGAAGTACTTGATATTACTAATGATGAATTTATCAAAAGTTTAACTTATAAATCCTGGTATGTTCAATTAAAGCAGCTAAAAGAAAAAGGCAAAAATGATTTAGAGAACTTACTTAGTATTTTTTACCAAGGAGATGTACCAAACTTTCAACATGTATTAAATATTAATCCTGAAAACTTTTCAAAAGAACATAAAGATATATTAAATAGATTGCAAGAAGCTTACGCCTCAAGTCAAATTCGTGCTGAAATGCAAATGGAAGATGATTATTTGAAGAAATTATTGTAAAAACTAAGATGTTTTACTAAAAAACAAATAAGCAATACGGAAATCTATAAAAAAAGACCATTTTTATTTTAAAACGGTCTTTTTCATATCTTATAATTTAGTTTTAATTATTTACCTGGGCAAGATTTTTTAATTTCAGGAGCAATATCATTTTTCCCATAAGTTTTATCAAAATGGTCTGAAAATTCTTTTGCTAAAGCTTTAGCTGTTTTTTGATAAGCTTCTTTATTTGTCCAAGTGTTTTCCGGGAATAAAATATTTGGGTCAACATCAGGGCAAGATTTTGGAACGTTTAAATGGAAAAGCTCATTATACTCATATTCAACATTTTTAAGGTCTCCATTAAGAGCGGCTTCAACCATTGCTCTTGTTGCAGTAATATCAATGCGTTTCCCAACACCATATTTACCACCCGACCAGCCTGTGTTAATTAAATATACACAAGTATCATGTTCTTCCATTTTATCGCCTAACATTTTTGTATAAACTCTTGGTAATGAAGGCATAAAAGGAGCACCGAAAAATCTTGAGAAAGTTGATTGAGGCTCAACAACTCCTCTTTCTGTTCCTGCTAATTTAGAAGTGTAACCCATTAAGAACCAAAGCATTGCTTGATTTCTGTCAAGTTTTGAAATTGGAGGTAAAACACCTGTAGCATCAGCGGTTAAGAATAAAATTGTAGATGGATGCCCACCAACACTTGATTCTTTAATATTTTTCAAATAAGTAAGAGGATAAGAAGCACGTGAATTAGGAGTAAGTCTTTCATCATCAAAATCAAATTCTCCATCAGGATAAATCATTGCATTTTCAACAATTACACCATGATTTAAATAATAATCATTATGCATTACTGCCTCATAAATATCTGGTTCTTTTTCAGGATTAATATTTATCATTTTTGCATAACAACCATTTTCAAAATTGGCAACACCTTTTTCACTCCAACCATGCTCGTCATCACCTAATAAAGCTCTGCGAGGATCGGCTGATAAAGTAGTTTTTCCAGTTCCCGATAAACCTAGAATTAAAGCAGTTTTACCGTCTTTACCTTCATTTGCAGAACAGTGTAGAGGCAGTACATTTTCGAAAGGCAAGTAATAGTTCATAACTGTGAACATTGCTTTTTTTACAGAACCCAAATAAGCAGAACCAATAATAATTCCTATTCTATTATCAAAGTCCATTAATACAACTATGTCACTAGTTTTTCCATTTGGTAATTTACGTAATTTCCAGTCATATTTTTCTGTATCAAGCTTATCAAAAGGAAGAGCAATTAAATAAAATGGTTTGTCTGCGAAACAACTTTTATTCAAATCCTCAGGTACTGGACGAAACATATTGTCTGCAAATATAGAGGTTAATGCTTCAGAAGTAATAACCTTGACAGGCAAAGCGTACTCAGAATCGGCACCAATTACTCTGTCATTTATATAAATACGCTCATGTTTACACATTTTTTCCATTGCATCTTGAAAAATCTCTTCGTACAAAGATTCTGTTGCAGGTAAATTGTTTGGAGAATTCCAGTCAATGTGAATTTGACTTTGTGGACGTTTTACAAACAATGTGTCTTTAGGACTACGACCAGTAGAGTCAGGAGCATTCCAAGTTGCAAGATTTCCTACTTTTGAAACCATACATTCATTTTGACTTACTGCATCTCCAATTAGTCTTTTTCTATCCGCATTTACTATCAGCGTTTTACATTCTTTAAGAACCTCATCAACCTTGTTGTGTGTTTCTTTAAAATTAATTGTATTCATAAACAGCATTTTTTCTTTATGCAAAAATACTACTTATCTTAATTAGTATTAAATAAATAAACCTGTTATAAAATATAAAACTGTTAGGCTTAAAAAGTTTTGATATAATTATGGAAATTGTTTTTTAAATATAGTTTTTCCTTATCAGTATTATTTGTAATTTTGTCTTTGAATAGTTTAAGAGAAAGTTTATGAAAATACAAATAAACGGAAAATCTTTTCAAATATTTGTTGGTGCAAAAGTAATTGACGCTGTTAGAATGTATTTTGCCGAAATCGAAGAGGTTTTTGATATAGAAAATATCATAGTTAAAGATAAGTATGGAAATAAACTGGAGTTTGACGGAGCTTTAAATAACAACAACTCATTATTTATTAAACTTAAAACTTATGACTAATAAAAAATTTTGTCAACTAAGCTTTATCATTTTAATATTTGCAACAATATTTTTAAATTATTCTTGTAAACCTAAAGCTGAAGTAGAAAACAAAAAACTAATAATTCTTGCAGTAAACGATATGCATGCTGCAATAGAAAACTTTCCGCGTTTTGCTTTTATTGTTGATAGTTTAAGAGAAATTTATCCGGATTTATTATTAGTTTCTGCCGGCGACAATCAAAGTGGAAATCCTGTAAACGACCAATATCCGCAAAAAGGAATGCCAATAATAGACTTGATGAATATGTTAAAATTTGATTTGTGTGCAGTAGGAAATCACGAATTTGATACAAAACAAGATGGTTTTAAACATATTATTAATAATGCAAATTTTGATTTTATTTGTGCAAATATAAAACTTAGTTCAAGTATAGGACTAAATATAAAACCTTTTAAAACCATAAAAATGCCCAATGGGTTGAAGATAGCTTTTACATCTGTAATTTCCTTAAACGAAAATGGTATTCCTGATACCCACCCAAATAATTTGAAAGGAATTAAATTTGATAATCCTTTTAAAGTAGCAAAAGATTACACCTATTTAAAAGACGAACATGATTTATTAATTTATTTAAATCATTTTGGTTTTGAAGAAGATGTTGAGCTAGCAGAACAATTGCCAAAAGGAAAAGTAGATTTGATAATTGGAGGACATTCGCATACTATTGTTGATGAAGAACAAATTATTAATGATATTTTAATAACACAAGCCGGTAGTAAATTGAAATATTGTAGCCTTATTTGCTTAGAAATAGATAAAAATTATGAAGTAAAAAAATCTATGCAACTAATTGAAATAAATAAAAATGGAGATATTGCACAAGCTTTTCAAGAAAAATTAGACTACTATAATGACAATCCATTTTTAAACGAAAAAATAGCAGAGGCCGAAGATGATTTTAGCTCAGCAGAACAAATTGGATATTTAATGGTAGATGCTTTAAGATTGCAACTTAATACGGATATAGCTTTTATAAACCCAGGAGGGGTAAGAATTAGTCAATTAGAAAAAGGTGATATTAGTATAAAAGACGTTTATTCAATGGATCCATTTGGAAATGAAGCTATTATATTTAATCTTTCCGGAAATGAAATGAAAGATATGTTTTTTGCTGCTTTTGCTTTAGATGATTATATGCCAATATATCCTTCAGGAATAAAGGTGAAATATATTTTAAAAAATGAAAAAAACATTGAAGATATTATATTTTATTCAGAAGCAGGAGAAGTTTTAGATATGGAAAAAACATATTCTGTTTCTATGAATAGTTATATGGCATCTGTTTATAAATATGAACATCTTGATCTAGGAACAGGACAATTTATTACTACAGCAGAAAATATGATTGAGTATTTAAAAGAATTAGAAACTGTGCCAAGTTATAAAAATGAAAAAAGAGTAGAGATTAAATAATATGAAATTTCTTAAAATATAAATTGGACATTAAATTGGATAAAAAACATTAAATATCTGATAATCACGCAAATAGGTTTAATTAATTTTGGACATTTACCGGACATTTAATATAATCATTAATTTAATCTATATTTTTTAAAATTCTGCATTTTTCTTTTACCTTTGGAAAAAACTTTAATAGATGAAGAACAAAATATTTTTCTTAGATGCTTACGCATTGATTTTTAGGTCATATTATGCTTTTATAAAAAATCCCAGAATTAATTCAAAAGGATTAAACACTTCTGCGATTTTTGGCTTTGTAAATACTTTAGAAGAGGTTTTAAATAAAGAAAAACCCAGTCATATAGCTGTTGTTTTTGACCCGCCAGGTCCTAATTTTAGACACGAAATTTTTTCTGAATATAAAGCCAATCGCGATGCTACACCTGAGGACATTAAAATTTCCGTGCCTTATATAAAACAAATTTTAGAAGCTTATAAAATTCCTGTTATCCAAGTTAGTGGCTTTGAGGCAGATGATGTAATTGGCAGTCTTGCAAAAAAGTTTGGAAATGAGGATAATGAAATTTTTATGATGACACCTGATAAAGATTATGCTCAATTAGTTGATGAAAATATTTTTATGTTTAAACCTGCTCGTGGTGGAAACCCTGCCGAACTCATAGGAATTTCTGAAGTAAACCAAAAATATGGAATTGATAGCCCCGAAAAAGTAATTGATATATTAGCTTTGTGGGGAGATGTAGCTGATAATATTCCCGGAGTCCCAGGAATTGGTGAAAAAACAGCATCCAAATTAATTAGTAAATTTGGAAATATTGACGGAATTTATGCAAATATTAATAAGCTAGTTGGAAAACAAAAAGAAAATTTAGAAAAAAACAAAGAACAATTATACTTGTCCCGACATTTAGTTACAATAGATACAAAAGTAGCTGTAGAAATAAGTATGAAAGAATTAGAATTATTAGAACCTGATTTTATAAAACTAAACGAAATTTTTGACGAGTTGGAATTTAGAACTTTAAAAACCAGAATTATTGGCAATAATATGCCTCAAACACAGGCAAAAAGTACACAAACTCAAAATAATTTACAATTAGATTTGTTTTCATCAACTCAAATATCAGAAAATTTAAAAACTGAAAATTTTGAAAATAATTTATATAGAGAAGGATTAGATTATAAATTTATAGAAGCTTTTTATGAAATTGAAGACTTGATTTCAAAGCTTAATGAACATAAGGAAATTTGTTTTGATACTGAAACTACAAGTCTTGAAATTATGCGGGCTGAAATTGTAGGTATATCTTTTTCTGTTGTAGAAAATCAAGCTTTTTTTCTTGCTTTACCCGAAGATTTTGATTCTGCAAAAGAAGTTTTAGAAATGTTTAAACCAATTTTTCAAAACCGAGAAAAATTAATTATTGGACAAAATTTAAAATTTGATTTAGCGATTTTAGATAAATATGGAATAGAGGTAAAGGCTAAATTGTTTGATACTATGGTTGCACATTATTTAATTGAACCAGACCAAAAACATGGTTTAGATTTTTTGGCAAGCACATATTTAAACCATAAAATGATTTCTTATGAAGATTTGGTCGGAAAAGGTAAAAACGAAAAAAACATAAGAGATATTGATAAAAAATTGCTTAGTTTTTATGCTTGCGAAGATGCAGATATTACTTTAAAATTAAAGAATAAATTTGCAAATAGTTTAAAGGAACTCAATTTAGAATCTTTATTTTATGAAATTGAAATGCCCTTGATAAAAGTTCTTATGAGCATGGAAAAAAACGGAGTTAGCATAGATGTTGAAATGTTAAAGGAACAATCTCAAATTTTAAGAAAAGAGCTTTTGCAAATAGAGGAAAAGATTTATGAATATGCAGGCGAAACTTTTAATATTGCATCGCCAAAACAGTTGGGAATTATTCTTTTTGAAAAATTAAAAGTTATTTCCAAGCCAAAAAAAACCAAGACCAAACAATATAGCACAGGCGAAGAAGAGCTTTTAAAAATAAAAGATAAACATCCGATTATAAGTGAAATTTTGGAATTTCGAGGAATAAATAAGCTAATAAATACTTATGTGGACGTATTGCCACAATTAGTAAATCCTAAAACAGGAAAAATTCACACTAGTTTTAACCAAACAGTTGCTGCAACAGGACGTTTAAGTTCAAATAATCCAAATTTACAAAATATTCCTATTCGCGATGAAAGAGGTAGGGAATTGCGTAAAGCTTTTGTAGCGTCAGATTCAGAGCATTTATTTTTATCTGCCGACTATTCTCAAATTGAGCTAAGAATTATGGCTCATGTAAGTGGCGACAAAAATATGTTAGATGCGTTTAATAAATATAGCACAGATATACATTCTGCAACAGCTTCCCAGATTTTCAAAATAGAAGTCGAAAATGTTACGCGTGAGATGAGAAATCAAGCAAAAACTGCAAATTTTGGAATTATTTACGGAATATCGGCTTTTGGTTTGTCGCAAAGACTAAATATCTCACGCACAGATGCTAAAACATTGATTGATAATTATTTTGAAACTTTTTCAAGCGTTAAAACTTATATGGATAAAAGTATTGCAAAAGCTCGCGAAAACCAATATGTAGAAACAATTTTTGGAAGACGCAGAAAGTTAGCAGATATAAATAGCAATAATTCATTTGTACGTAGTTTTGCCGAAAGAAATGCCATAAATGCACCAATTCAAGGCTCAGCAGCCGATATTATAAAATTAGCAATGATAAATATTTGTAAGAAATTTGATGAAAATAATTTAAAATCAAAAATGATTTTACAAGTTCATGACGAATTGAATTTTGATGTTTTCAAGCCAGAATTAGAGCAAGTTAAACAAATAATCAAGGAAGAAATGCAAAATGTAGTAAAATTAAAAGTTCCGCTAATAATTGAAATGGGAGTTGCAGAAAATTGGTTAGAAGCACATTAGTTACAAACAGTTTTTAATTAAATTTTTTGGTAAATAATTCTTAAATTTTTATTGCTGTTTTACTTATCTTTATTTTGTTTTAAATCTAAATATACTGGCAAATGGTCGCTGGATCCGCCATGATATTTAAAACCTATATAAGTTCTATTTACTTGTTGTCCTGTATATTTAGGGTCTGGTTCTAATAAAAAATCAGCATTAAAAACATGAGCATCATCTAATGTTGTATATACTTTACCTTCTCCACTAAGCAAAGCACCTGAAACAATCATTTGGTCAAGTATTCCCCATTGACCTTGGAATTTGTGAGTCCCTTGTTTTTTAGTTACTTGTAAATAATATGATAAATTATATAGTTTATTGCTTTTTATTTTATCAAAACTTGTTTGTGCTTGTAAAGATTCTGTTAGGCTTCTATCTGTAGGATAATCGTTTAAATCGCCCATAATTACAATATTTGCATTTTTATTAGTTTTAAAAATTGAATCTGTTGAGTGTTTTACTAAACCTGCAACATACATTCGTTTACCTTCTGTTTCTAATTGTCCGCCCCAGCGTGAAGGCCAGTGATTTACAAAAATATGTAGGGTATCTTCTAAATTTGTTACTCCGCATACATATAAAATGTCGCGAGTAGTACCTGTGCCAATATTTTTTGGCCAATTAACTGGTATTGGTTTATGAGAAATAACAGAAAAATAATTTTCTCTGTAAAGCAATGCAACATCAATACCTCTAAAATCAGGTGAGTCGTAATGAATAATTTTGTAATCTGATTTATAAAGTGGTGTGTAGTTTATTAGGTCTTTTAAAACTCTCAAATTTTCTATTTCAGCTAAACCAACAAGTTTTGGTAAATCCCAGCCTCCAATAGCAACCATAACTTTATAAATGTTTCTTAGTTTTTCATTATACCGTGTTTTATTCCAAAATCTTCCTCCTTCAGGAGTAAATTCATCATCATTTATATTTGGGTCGTTTTCTGTGTCGAATAAATTTTCAACATTATAAAACATTATTCTAAAATCTGAATTTACAGTTTCAGGATCGTATATTTGTTGTGTGTGGTTTGTATCTTTGTTTAGCTTACAGGCAAAAAGTAAAAATGCAAAAGCTATAAGTATTAAAAATCTTATATTTTTCATAATTAAAAATTTATTTTCAAAGTTACTAATAAAATTTTAATTAATACAATTTAGACTTGTATTTATTAATCCTCCTGTCTTTCAAAAGCTCCTAAGTCGGGTTTCCCATCTAATAATCTATTATTACCTAATTGATCTAATGGAACTTGTTGGCTTATATTTAATTTACCTATATCTTTTGCAGGTGAAAGTGTGTCTAATTCATAATCATAAGGCTTGGTAATTTCTTTAAATTTCGGATTTTCATTCCAAATATTATCAATAAAAAAATCTGTACTTTCAAAGTTTTTATAATCTTTTTGTTTTATTAAACAGTTATCAAATCTAAAGTTTGTTAGACTTCTATTGTCAAAATCCAACTTTATTTCATTGTCTTTTGAACCGTAAATAATGCAATTTCCAAAATAAGCGTCTTTTAAATCTCTATATGAAGTTTGGATATTGCCGTTTGCATCTCGATAATTGTAATAATTATTTAAAATAAGTTGTGGCGTTTGTCTATTTCCTACCCAATAATTTGCCATAGTACAATGTAAAAATTTATAATCTCCACCTATTAGGCAAGCTAGGTTATATTGTCCACTATTTGAAAACACGCAATTTTCTGCTTCAATTGTTGAGCCAAGGGCATAAAGACCAATAATTTTTGAATTTTCAATATTTGTAGAATTTAATTTAACTGTTGGAGTTCCTGGGGTTACGCAAGAGTCAACTTGTAAGCCAATAATTGAATTTTTTATGTCTGCAAAATTAATTTCAGAGTTTTTAGACCCTGCTAATAAATGTATTCCTCCAAAAATTCCAACAGTATTTTTATTCTCGTCTTCGATAAAAGCACCCCATTGTCCTGCAAGTTCAGAATAATAATTTTCTAAGCGATCGCCAGTAAATAAAACGCGATTATCTTTGTTGCCATGAACTTTTAAACTTCCTTTTACAAATAAGCTGGCTCCTCTATGAAAATAAACTTTAGCTCCTTGGTTGACTTGAAGGGTAACATTTTCTTCAACTAAAGCAGAATTATATATTAAAACCGGTTTTGCATCAGTCCAAGTGGTGTCGCTTGTTATAAACTGTCCATTTAGCAGTGTAACATTCTGACCAAAAGCCACTAATTTTACGTTTTGCATATTTCCATTCGAGAGAAATACTACAGAATCTTCTTCTACCAAATCGTTTGCTCCTGGATTTATTGTTACTTCAACAAATATAAATAAGGAATCACCTCCGGCTAATTCATAGTTTTCAATATTATTTACAGGAAATCCATCTATGTTTAAACGATAAACAGAATTTTTGCCACTTCCAAGATAAATTTTATCAATTACTATAGATTTACTTTTATGTGAATTTTTTATAATAAAAAATTTAGTGGCACTCCCTTTTTGCGTGAAAATAGTGTCAAATTGTACGGTATCTGTAGAAAAAATCAGTCTATCTTCTGGGTTATTTGTAAAGAAATTTTTCTCACAAGAGGTAATTATTAAAAAAAAAGATAATAAACTAAATAATACAATTAAAACTAATGAATTTTTTTTAATCATTCTAATATTTTTCTATCAAACGTCTAAACTCAAGTTTTATTTTAAGTTTATAAAAATTGTATTTATCTTATTAGAGTAACTGTGCCACTTTTTTCGTGTGGTTTACCGGTAAAATCAACAAAACTAGCATACCATCTATACATTCCGTTCGGCATGATTTTATCTCCATTTTCATAACTTCCGTTATAAGTTCCGTCCCAAGCCATTCTTTCTGGATTATCTTCGTCCCATATCTTTGTTTCAAACACTTTCATTCCAAAACGGTCGTAAATAACCATATAAAACTGCTTTTTATCTATTCCATGTCCAATCACATGAAAATAATCGTTAATTCCATCTCCATTTGGAGTAAAAGCGTCTGGGGCATAAAAAGCATATTCGTCATGTACTCTAATTTTTTTATGAATAGAATCTACGCATTCGTATTGATTTTTTGCAATTAAAGTAATGTCAAATTCGCCAACCGATTGGTATGTGTATATTCTAGGGCTTTTATTTTCTGACCAAGCATCTGGTGTTTCACCATCTCCATAATCCCAAAAATAAGCTGTTCCTCCTTCTGTAAAGTTTTCAAAAGTTATTTCTGCATTTAATATAGAAACTAATTCTGGACTAGCTGTAAACTCTGCTCGTGGTTCGGGGAAAATACGAATTAAGTTATTATAGGTTTTTGTTTTTTTGCAACCAAACTCTGTCCATGCAGTTAAAGAAACTGTATAATTACCTGTTTTGCCGTAAGTATGTTTTGGGTCTTTTTCTACAGAAAAACCGCCATCGCCAAAATCCCATAAAAAGGTATTATTAATTTCTTCATTTGGGTTTGTAAAATAGAAAGTTCCGGGTGGGCAAGAACTCGTTTTATCAGCAAAAAATGAAACCTTAGGTGCTTTATGAACTACTACATAAATTGAATCTTTATCTGTAGGAGAGCCACAATCATCAGCAACTGTAAAAACATAATACCCAGTACTGTCTGGTTTAAAAGTATATGGGGCATTAACTATTCCATGATTTGGTAATGTTATTGTATATGGTCCACCATTTCCGCCTTGGTATTCCAATTCTACTGTAATATAATCACCTAAACAAATATCATCAAGGGAATTGGTTATTCCATCAACTTTTATTGGAGGATGTACTTTTACTTGTACAGTTTGAATAGGACCAAAGCAGCCTCTGTCGTCTGTTGTAACTACTTGATAAGTTGTTGTAACTTCTGGACTTACATTTAGGTCGTCTCCATACCAAGTGCTTCCGTCACTACCATGCCAAACAAACTCATAAGGACCTAAGCCTCCAGTTGCAGCTACGTGAGTAGAAAAAGGTTCGCCAATACAGATTTTTCCACCCCAAGGAGTGGTAACATAAATAGCTTCAGGTTGATCTACAAAAGCCATTGCTACATGCTCACAGCCATTTGCGTCAGTTACTGTTACATAATAATATCCAAAACCTGTGCCAAGGGAATCTACTGTCATTCCATTACTCCACTCATATTGGTAAAATGGACCAAATTCATTTGTAAACGGAACTCCTCCGGTTGCATCTACTTGTACAAAACCATCTGTATAACCAAAACATGTTGCCGGACCCGAAAGCGTACTTATATACATAGTATCAGGCTCAGTGATTGTGAAATTTGCACTTCCCTCACACTCGTAAAGGTCAATTAATGAAACCTCATAACTTCCTGCACATAAATTACTCCAAGAATCTGTTGTGTTAGAAATAGTACTGTCTTCATTACTAGTCCAGTTTATAATAAATGGTGGAATACCGCCTGTAATATCTAAAATAGCACTTCCTTCGCAAACGCCATGACATAAAACATTTTCTATATCAACAGAAATGTTTATGGGCTGACTTACAAATATTCTTGTTGTTTGAGCCGGAAAAGTACAGTGATTAGCATCGTAAACTGTTACTGTATATTGACTTGTATTTTCTGGACTTACAATCCTAGTTGCAATATTATTACTAGGTTCATCAGACCAAGTATAAGTGTAAGGTGGAATTCCACCATTGGCAATAACACTAATTTCTGCTTGTTCGCCAAAACAAATACCTTGGTTTGGAGAAATACTGTAAGTAAATTGTGGTGGATTATTTATAAATGTTGAAGCAGAGCCCGTACATCCGTTAGCATCTGTAACTATAACAGAATAATTACCTGAAATTAAATTAGACATAGTTTCACCAGGGATATAGCCATTCCACTCATAAACATATTCTGGAGTTCCGCCACTAGCTATTGCAGTAACTTTTCCGTTATTTAAATTGTGACAAGTTATATCTGTTGTTTCAATATTTACATCAACAGAAGGAACTTCTTGTACAGTAAAACATCTTACTAATTGGCAAGCACTGTGCATGTCGGTAGCGGTCAAACAATAATTTCCTGGAGATGTAATTTGTATTCCTGCTGCAATTGACCCAGTTGACCATTCATACATAAAAGGACCGGCTCCACTAATTAAATTAAATTGTGCAGCTCCGGTTCCTCCGGCACAAATTATTGGTGTAAAGTTTACACTAAAATCGAAATCTCCTTGTACAATTGTTATACTGGCTTCGTCAATACAAGTGCCGTAAGTTGCTGTTACTGAATAAGTACCGTCATTGTTTGCTATTATGCTTTGTGTATGTGTGCCATTACTCCAATTAAAACTAACCTCTGATGGGTTAGCCCCAATAACATTAGCATATAGAGTTACAGGACCGCTACAAGAATTTCCTACAGAAGTAATTGAAACTGCAAAATTAGATTGGTCTGTAATTGTGAAATTTATAATTGTGTCGGAACAAGGGGCAACATCAGAAACTGTTACTGAAAAATTTCCTTCAGTAAGATTAGTTATGCTAGTACCTGTTTCGCCATTGCTCCAATTTATTGTTGGACTTCCTGAGCAAGAAGAATTAATGCTTATTGTAGCAGAGCCAGCTTGTCCACAACTATTGTTTATTGTCGAAAGCTGAACTGCAAGTTCACCAGTAATTGGCGGTGGGTCATCGTCTTCGTCAATGAAAGATGCTGCTATGCCAAAAGTACAAAGCGAATTTCCACTCATGTTACTAAAACCATCCATAGCTAAAACATATTGACCTGGGGGTAAATTTTGACTATAAGTAACTGAACCAACTCCATTTTCGCAACCAAAATAAGTTGCATTGTTTGGTGGTTCGCTTGAAGGACTACCGCCTATACCATTACAGTTTACACCATTCCATGAGTAAACAGCAAATTGAATTTCGGGATTTTCTGGCAAAAATCCTCCAGATTCGTTTGACCAACATTGGCCATATTCAATTTCAATAACTACAGGTTGTGGGTCTGTTGGTAAAACATCAAAAGAGTAAAAAACAACATTGTCAGTAGTATTCCAGCCACATGCTTCGGGGGCTTGAACAGTTCCACCTGGAGCCAAAATATTACAACCTGATGAAGCTAATTCAGGTGGATTATTACAATCTGCTTCGGGTAAAGAAGTAATTACAGAAGC
>Ga0265293_10002121_pt1 | contig 41080 bp, 37 predicted proteins | sample Munlanlewell138R_FD_192505 | JGI IMG/M metagenome (GOLD analysis project Ga0265293, IMG submission 192505) | Leachate microbial communities from a municipal landfill in Southern Ontario, Canada - Leachate well 138R | ecosystem: Engineered > Solid waste > Landfill > Unclassified | place: Canada...
GTTGATAGTTGATGGTGAGTGGTGAGTAGTTAAACCTTCATTAATAAAATACAAATTAAGATTTAAATGTTTACTCTGTAGCTGTCTTTTCTATATGTACCTAAAAACTTAATATCTTTGGCGAAGAGTCCTCCTTTTTACTGCATAAGCCTTTCTAAATAAACTTAACAAAAATATTAATTAAATTTTATTTTTATCCTAAAATTTTAAAATTATTTAATATCTACTAAGGTACTATTCAAAAGTAAGTATAAGAAAAACGAATACTTGTGTATCCAAAAGGAGGAGACATGAAGAAGTTAATAGCACCAGTTTTGATTGGTACAGCTCTCATAACCTATTCATTTGCAAATGAAGATATAAGTGCGCAATTAGAAGAGATGAAGAAGCAGATAGAGGAGTTAAAAGCCGCCCAACAATCTATCAACATAAACGCACTCAATAGGCAAATAAGTGAGATTAAAGCTCATACTGGCGGGGACAATGTTAAGTTTAATATTGACTTTAGAACCGCATATGATCATTTAGATTATAAGTTAAATAAGAATGCACCTGGAGTAAAAGATCTCTCAAATGGCGTTTGGACAAATAAACTTATATTAAACATGTCCGCTCAGCCAAGAGACGATTTAGTCTTTAGAGGAGCTCTTGGGGCTTATAAACTTTTTGGATCAAATAACTCAAGTGCAATGAATCCATATCAAGCTATGGATTGGTATGGAACGCAGTCTCCAAGTGATACTACGATTAAATTAAGAGAAGCATACTTTATCTATTTTGGGCAGATGGGCGAGGTTGATTATACCGTTAGTTTTGGTAGAAGACCCTCTGTTGATGGATTTTTAGTAAATTTAAGAGAAGATAATGCAGATCCAGCATCTCCTGTGGGGCACAATATAAATATGGAGTTTGATGGGGCAAGCTTTATGTTTAATGTTGAAAAATTAACTGGAATTGCAGGAATGTATTTTAAACTTTGCCTTGGAAGGGGTAATTCAAAAGCTGATACAAGATATGGTGCATTTACAGGTTACCCAATGATACCTCTAGATCCACATAACTTTTATCAGCCTAATTATATTAAGGGAGATTTTGACTCAGCAAATATGGATTTAGCTGGGCTTTTAATGCAGCTTTATAATGATGGCCAATACACGCTCATGGCAAACTTATTTAAGGGATGGAATATGATGGGCGCAGATATTGATGAGCCAAGCCCAGGTAATTATTCTGCAAAAATGAAAAGTGTTGGGGATATGACTGGCGGATCTTTATCTTTGCAAGTTAGTGGGCTTTCATATGAAAATGATTTTTTAATGGATACTACAGTTTTTGCTTCATATGCGTTTAATAAAACAGATCCAAAAGGTACACATGGTGTTTTAAATCCAAATGATGGAAAATCTTATCCAATGAAAGAGATGTTTGGAAGCCCAGATAAGAAGACAGGACACTCATTTTATGCAGGAGTTCAAATTCCTGGATTTTTAAATCAAGATAAAATAGGTTTTGAGTACAACTATGGCAGTAAGTATTGGAGAAGCTTTACTTATGGAGAGGATACCTTGGTTGGCTCAAAGCTTGCAACAAGAGGTAGTGCGTATGAGACATACTATATTTTGCCTCTTCTTGGAAAAAATCTAACGGCTCAAATTCGCTATACATATATGGATTATAAATATACTGGAAGCGATATGTTCTTTGGACAAACTGGCAAGCCTCAAAAAACAAGTGATACTCCAGGGGCAGTTAAAAGTGCATCAGATTTAAGACTTAGCTTAAGGTATAGGTATTAATTTTTGGCCTATTTATGATAAAATGAGCCAAAAATTTAAAAGGTAGATGATGAGCAGATTAGTTTTAATTCTTTTGGCAATTTTTTTGCCACCAGTTGCAGTATTTTTAAAAAAAGGAATTATGCCAACATTTTGGATAAATTTGATTTTAACCCTATGTTTTTTCTTCCCTGGAATGGTGCATGCCTTGTTTGTTGTAACTAAAAATAGTTAGTTATCATCTTTTTTCATAGCACCTCTTGCACCTTGGATTGCTCCACTTACAATCCCTTTTGCAACTTCCCATGCCCTAATTCCTAGCATTTTTGCCTCTTTTGTTTTAGGGCTATTTTTTAAGCTTTCAAACTTTTCGCCAGCTCTTTTTTCAAGCTCACCTATCTCTTTTTTTAACTCTTCAACTCTTTTTGAAGCTTTTTCTTTAAACTCTTTTTCAAAAATTGAAGCATTTTTTCTAAGCTCTTCAAGTCTTTCAGTGATGGCTTCTCTAGCTTCATAACTACTTCTTTGAATCCTTGCAAAAGCTGTGTCAAACTCTTCATCAATAATCTCTTCTAATATCTCTTTACTAACCCCACTACTTTTTTTAGATAAATTTTTAAGCATTTGAATATACTCATCTTCAATTTTTATAAGTTCTTTTCTTGTTTCACTTAAATCCCTATCTAGCAAAGCTTCAACCTCTTCTGGGGCAAATTTAAGATCATTTTTAAATTTTTCTACTGCTTTTACAATACCCTCTTTAGTTCCATGAACCCCACCATTTAACAGTTCTTTAGCAAAAGCTTGGCTAGCATCAGCAGTTTCAATGCACACTTCCACTATGGCTTTAGCGATGTCTAAGAAGCGCTCTTTTGTAAAGTCACCCTCATTAATGGCTTGATATGAGATGGATTTTGTAATTTCTAAAACCGTATCTAAAATATCATCACCCTTTTCAACGGTTGTTAAAAGAGCTTCTTGGGTGGTCTCTTTTAAGATTCCAAGCATTTCAATGCCACGAAGTTTTGAATCTTGAAGAGCAGTTTTTGCTACCTCATCTTTTATAAACTCTTCTAAATTTTCATATGTTAGTTGAATTAAGTTTTTTATCTGTAATCTTTGATCATCAATCCATTTTTCCAATTGCTCTTTTTCATAAATACGAGTGAAAAGAAGCGAGGTTTCATTTGCGCTTGCAGATTTAATAAGTCCGTCAATGACGCTAGCTACATGCTTTTCATTTATTAAATCTTCTTCCTTCAATGCTTCATAAAAGATTTCAAAAAGCTCTCTAACTCTTTTTTGAATATACGCATCACTTTTTAAGCGCTGTAGTTTTTTAGTGGCTATCTCTTCTACATCTTTACAGATTAAAAATTCAAGTCTAGGGCTCTCCTTATTCTCTTTTAGAGATTGGAGGAAAATAGATTTTGAGTTTTGCATACCTTTTCCTTATAAGACAAATTTTATTGTAGGCTTAGCTTTTAGGGCGCTAAATATAGCCTTTCTTTCATCTTCACTTTTTACAAAAACAGTTAAATTTGAACTCTCATAACTCCCCTTTTTACTCTTTTTTGAAGGGGTTAGTTTGAACTCTTTATCTTTGAGAATATCATAAATAACCTCTTTTTGATCCACTTTGCTTAAAAAGATTATCTTATATTCCCAAAAGCATGGATAGCTAATATCGGGGTTGTTTTTAGTTAGATTCAGTTCGCAAATAGTCGCCACTTTTACCTCCACTTTTCTTTTCAAGTTGGACATTTGATATGATCATTCCTTTGTCTATCGCTTTTACCATGTCATATATGGTTAAAAGCCCAATGCTAGCTCCTGTTAATGCTTCCATCTCAACCCCTGTTTGTCCACTTAGTTTGGCTGTTACGCTTAGTTTAAAACCTGGAAGATTTGGCAACTCTTCAACATCACAATATACATTAGTTAAAAGAAGTGGGTGGCACATAGGAATTAAATCTGGGGTTTTTTTACTTCCAGCAATAGCAGCGATGATGGCTGTTTGCAAAACAGGCCCCTTTTTAGTTCTCTCTTCTACTATGGCATCGTATGCATCTTGACTCATTTTTATTGTGCCACTAGCAACAGCCACTCTAGTGGTATTTGCTTTACTTGAAACATCCACCATAGTGGGATGGTTTTTGCTATCTAAATGCGTTAATTTCATATTTTCCTCTTATAATTTTAAGCTTATTGTACCTGAAAAGGGCTAAATAGAGTTTTAACAAATATTTTAATACAATATCCATTTTATAGACTTCTATTTACTTTTTAGGAACTTAAATGCTTATGTATATTTCTGCTTTAATTGTTGGTATTTTACTCTTGGTGTGGAGTGCAGATAGATTTATAGATGGATCAGCTAAATTAGCAAAAAGATTGAGGTTTCCAACTTTAATTATAGGGATGGTGGTTGTTGGTTTTGGTACAAGTGCTCCAGAAATGGTTGTTTCAGCAACCGCAGCATGGCAAGGAGATGCATCTATAGCTCTTGGGAATGCCATAGGGTCAAATATCATAAATATCACTCTTATTTTAGGTGTTACGGCCTTACTTACTCCATTAGCTCTAAACCAAAGAGTTTTAAAAAAAGAGATGCCCTTTTTGATAGCAATTTCGCTTTTGAGTGGGTTTATATTTTGGGATTTAAAAGTGACTAGGCTTGAGGGTGGGATTTTGCTTGTGGTTTTAATGGTTTTTCTTTTTTGGATGTTAAAAGTAGCAACAGGTGGAAAAAATGAAGCAACAGAAGAGAAGATAGACTTAAAAAAAGCAATTTTTTGGATATTTTTTGGATTAATACTACTTATTTTTAGCTCAAAGATTTTACTTTGGGGTGCAAAAAACTTAGCTTTAGAGATGGGGGTAAGTGAGTTAATAATAGGCTTAAGCATCATAGCTTTAGGCACTTCTTTACCTGAACTTGCTGCCTCGGTGGTTGCAGTATTTAAAAAAGAGCACGATATTGCCATTGGGAATATCGTGGGTTCAAACATATTTAACCTTTTAGCTGTTGTGGGATTAGCAGGCGTTATATCGCCAATAGAAGGTGTGGCAAAAGAGTTTTTTTATAGAGATTGGGTTTTTATGAATTTTGTAACCTTACTTCTTTTACTACTTGGAATTGGGTTTTTAGGAAAAAAATATCGCGTAGGTTTTTTGGGTGGAGTAGTGCTTTTAGCTTGCTATCTTGGGTATAACGCTTTTCTTTATAAAGAGATGTTTTTATGACACTTTTTTTTACTCTTTTGTTTAAAATATTTCCACTCTATGTGATGATAGGGTTTGGGTATATCGCTTCAAGGGTTTTAAACATCGCTAGAGAGTCGATAGCTCCGCTTTTGATATATATAATCTCTCCTGTAGTGGTTTTTAGCGCTAGCTTGAGCGTGGAGATAAAGGTTGAAATTTTAGGGTTTCCATGGTTTATGTTTTTAGTAAGTACTTTTCTTTGCCTCTTTTTTTATAGAGTTAGCAAATATATTTGGCAAGATGAGACAAGAAATATCTTCGCTTTTAGTGCAGGAACTGGAAATACTGGATACTTTGGAATACCGCTTGCTATGCTTTTGTTTGAGCCAAATGTAGCGAACCTGTACATATTTACAATGCTCTCATCCTTGCTTTATGAGAGTAGCGTTGGATTTTATATAATAGCTAGAGGCAATTACACTTTTAAGCAAAGTTTACAAAAAGTTGCCAAACTCCCTTCGCTTTACGCGCTTCATCTTGGGCTCTTTTTCAACTATATGGGGTGGATGCCTTCCATTGAAATGATGGAGTTTATGGAGTATTTTAAAGGAACTTTTGCGATACTTGGGATGATGATGATAGGGATGGGGCTTGAGGGGATAAGAGAAAAGGGGCTTGATTTTGTATTTGTGGGGATGACTTTTTTTACAAAATTTATTGTTTGGCCACTTGTGGTTTTTGGGATAATTTTTATAGATAGCTATCTGCTTGGCTGGTTTGGAAAAGAGCTTCATCAAGTTATGTTCATCTTTGCCATTGTTCCACTAGCTGCAAACGCAGTTTCTATGGCGGTTTTACTAAATGCTGCCCCACAAAAAGCCTCTTTTGCTGTACTTTTGAGTACACTATTTTCATTGATTTCAATACCTATTATGTATGTACTATTTTTTAAATATATTTAAGGAGTTTTTATGCAAAAATCTTCAGCTTTTATTTTGGGAATTTTTCTATTTTTCGGGTTGATTTTTCTTGGAAAAGGTGTTGGAAATGCGCTACTTTCATATAAAAAACTTGAAAGAGTAGTAACAGTAAAAGGACTATCTGAAAAAGAAGTTGCTGCTGATGTGGTGATTTGGCCCATCCAGTACACTAAAGCTGGAGATGAGCTTACCATGCTTTATGATGAGATAGAAAAAGATAGGGGTAGTGTTAAAAGATTTTTAAAATCATTTGGGTTTAAAGATGAGGAGATTAGCATAAATGCTCCAGTGGCATATGATAGGCTTAGCAATCAATATGGAAGTGGCGAGGGTGGGTATAGATATATTTTGAACCAAACTATTTCAGTTTATAGTAAAAATGTCGATAAAGCTAGAGAAGCTATGGTGAAAATCGAGGAGCTTGGAAAACAAGGGGTGACTTTTAAAAGTGATGCGTATGAGAATAGGGTGGAGTACATTTACTCAAAGCTAAATGATTTAAAGCCAAGCATGCTAAAGGAGGCAACTTTAAATGCTAGAGTTGCTGCGCAAACCTTTGCGGATGATTCTAAAAGTAAACTAGGAAAAATTAAAAGTGCCTCACAAGGGCAGTTTAGCATCAGTGAAAGAGATAAAAACACTCCACATATGAAAAGCGTTAGAGTTGTATCTACGGTGGTTTATTATTTGAATGACTAGGAGAGAAAATGAGAATATATAACTATCTTTTATTAACTTTTTTAACCATTCTTTTAACTGGGTGTCTCTCTACTACAACCCAAAGCGGTGCACTTGGAGTAAATAGATCTCAATTTATGATGGTTCCTGCAAGTGCTATGGAAGAGGGTGCAAATGAGGCGTATAAAAAGGTTTTAAGCGATGCAAGAAAAGAGGATACTTTAAACAAAGATGTGAAAACCTTGCAAAGATTAAAAACTATAATGAATAATATCATTCCCCAAACTGCTGTTTTTAGACAAGATGCCACAAAGTGGAACTGGGAGGTTAATCTCATAAATGAAGATACGCTCAATGCTTGGTGTATGCCTGGTGGAAAGATAGTTTTTTATAGTGGGATCATAGATAGGCTTGATTTAGACGATGATGAGATTGCCGCCATAATGGGGCATGAAATGGCACACGCACTAAGAGAGCATAGTAGAGAAAGAGCTAGTCAAGATGAACTTAGAAATCTTACTTTAGCCATCACTCAAGAGCTAATCGGAGCTCCTGGTGCGGTGATGCAGTTAGCTGACATTGCAACTTACTATACTTTTTCACTTCCTTATAGTAGGGAGCATGAGAGAGAAGCGGATAGGATTGGTGTAGAGCTTGCTGCAAGAGCAGGTTACAACCCAAACTCTGCCGTTAAGGTGTGGGAGAAGATGGGAGAGATTTCAACTAGCGAGCCAATCGAGCTACTAAGCACCCACCCATCAAACCAAAGCAGGATAAACAGCCTGAAAGAAGATGCAAAAAAGGTTTATGTTTTTTATGAAAGAGCTAATGAAGGCAAGAAGTAGAAAATCAGAGTTGAAGCGGGCTTAAATGGTGCAAAAATTTAAAAATAAAGATATATTCATAGCTCCACACTCTCCACTAACTCTTGCTTTAGAGGGCTATCTTAAAGATATAAATATAAAAGGCTTCATAGATAAAAACAAAAAAGATACAAACATCATCCAAATTGAAGAGTTATCAAATGAAGAGTTTGACTATATATTTATCTTAAGTCCAAATCATTTTGAAAATATTTTGAGTCACTACCTGCCCTATGTGAAAAAAGAAAAAATAGTAAAAGTAAGCATAGTTGATGGTGAATATAGGTTTGAAAATGACTTTAAGGCTTATAAAAGAGAGTTTTTTTACCCTCCAAGAGAGATGGAGTGTATTAGGAAAAGAGTTGTTTTTATCTCAAAAGGCTTCATAGGCGCTAATAATAAAGCCCTATATCTACACTGTTTGAAAAATAAAATTGACTCAATAATCCTAACGGACAATAAAGAGCAAATAGAAGAGTTAAGGCAAAATAGTCTTCCGTATGAGCTACTTGATACAAAAGAGGCTGATTTAGAGATAGCTACTGCAAAGTTTATAGTCTTTGATCAGGGAAATTATACATATTTACCACCACTTCATCCTTCACAAAAAACCATGCAACTATGGCATGGCGTGGGGCTTAAGAAGATGAATAAGTTAGAGAATATAAAATATGATTATTTTATCTCTACATCAGACTGGACAAATGAGACAAATTTTAAAAAAATATTTAGCGCAAAAAGCTTTTTAAATCTTGGGTATCCTAGAAATGATATATTTTTTAAAGATGAGGATGAACTAGATTTGATGTTTTGCGATAGAAAGATTTATGAGATTGTGAAAAAAAACTTTAAGAAAATTATTCTTTATATGCCAACTCATAGAGAAAACCAAACAAAGTTAAACTTAGATTTTCAAAAACTTAATCAAAAACTACAAGAGATAGACGCTATTTTTATACTAAAACTACATCCATTTATGTTGGATTATTATAAAAACAGTGGTGATTTAGAATATAGCAATCTCTTTTTTCACAATGCTCATGGGGATATTTACCCGATATTAAAGTATGTTGATACTCTTATTAGTGACTATTCATCTGTGGTTTATGATTTTTTACTTCTTGATAGGGAGATTATATTTTATAACTATGATATGGATGAGTATCTTAAAAATGTCTCTTTGCTTTTTGATTATGATGAGTTTAGTCCTGGAATGAGGGTGAAAACTCAAGATGAACTAGAAGAGGCGATTTCTAAACAAGACGCAAAAGATGAGTATGGTAAAAAAAGAGAAGAGATAAAAGAGTTGTTTTTTGATAAGATAGCCAGAGGTGGGGCTTTGGAAAACATTATAAATATTTTGGCAAAGGATAGCATGTGAATGTAGCAGTTATCTTAAGTGGGGGGAGTGGCAGCAGGTTTGGAAGTGAAACTCCAAAGCAATATATAAACCTAGCTGGGAAAAACATCATAGAGTACACTGTAGTTGCCTTTGAACAAAATGAAAATATTGATGAGATATGTATAGTTGCAGATGAAGCTTACCATGATAAACTACTTCAAACATTTAAAAAGAGCGGTTTTAAGAAGGTGAGAAGAGTTATATCTGGTGGGGCTGAGCGAAAAGATTCTAGTTACAATGCCATAAAAGAGTATGAAGATAAAGAAGATATAAATTTGATTTTTCATGATGCTGTGCGCCCTTTCATCTCCCAAGAAATCATAAATAACTGCATAAGGGCACTTGAGAAATACAGTGCAATAGATGTTGCAATCCCAACAGCAGATACTATCATAGAGATAGATGAGAGTTCAAAAACTATAAAAAACATTCCGCAAAGAAGCAAACTTCAAAGAGGACAAACCCCACAAGCTTTTAAATTAAAAACCATAAAAAAGGCGCATGAGTTAGCAAATGCTGATGAGAGCAAGCCTCTTTTTACAGATGATTGCGGGCTTGTAAAGCAGTATTTGCCAGATGAGCAGATATTTGTCATTGATGGGGAGGAGAGAAATATCAAAATAACCTACCCTGAAGATTTGCTTTTTGCTGAAAAACTAATCCAGCTTCACTCCATTTCCGCAGATAGAAAACCTCTACTTAGCAAGTTAAAAGGTATGAATATAGTAGTTTTTGGCGGCAGTAGTGGTATAGGAAAAGAGGTAGTAGAGATAGCGTCTAGCCATGGTGCAAAAGTGGTTGAATTTAGTAAGTCTAGCGGGGTAGATGTTGCCTCTATGGATGAAGTGAAGAGTTCACTTGAGCTAGTTAGTAAAAAGCTTGGCAAGATAGATAGCATCATTAATTGCGCTGCAACTCTTACTAGAAAAGATTTGGTAAAGATGAGTTCAAATGAGATAGAGGGTGAAGTAAATACGAATTTAATTGGCTCTATAAACATAGCTAAGGCTTCACACAGTTACTTAAAAAAGACGAAGGGTTCACTGCTGCTTTTTACATCCAGCTCATATACTAGGGGTAGGGCAGGATATAGTGTATATAGCGCTACAAAGGCGGCGGTTGTAAACTTGACTCAAGCGCTTTGTGAAGAGTGGATGAAAGATGATATTAGGGTAAATGTGATAAATCCAGCAAGAACTGCAACTCCAATGAGAGAGAGAAATTTTGGGAAAGAGGATGAGAGTAGTTTGCTTAGTGCTAAAGATGTAGCAATGAGTAGCATAGATACTATTTTGGGTGAGTTTAATGGGTTGGTAATTGATGTTAGAATGAGAAATCAATGAGCGAGAAGGTAGATATAGTTTTACCTTGGGTAGATGGGAATGATCCCATTTGGCAGGAAGAAAAAGCAAAATATAAAGTAAAAAACAGTGATTTAAACAATAAAGATAGATATAGGGATTGGGATAATTTGCACTTTATCTTTAGAGGAATTGAAGAGTTTTTGCCTTGGGTAAATAAAATATATTTTATTACTCATGGACATTTGCCAAAATGGTTAAACAAAAACCACCCAAAATTAAAAATAGTTAAGCATGAAGAGTATATTCCTAGCAAGTGGTTACCGATTTTTAACTCCCATCCAATAGAGTTGAATTTGCATAGAATAAAAAACCTAAGTGAGAGATTTATTTATTTTAATGATGATTTTTTTGTACTAAAACCTATGAAAAAAGAGGAGTTTTTTAAAAATTCTCTTCCAGTTGATATGGCTATTATGGATATGGCTCATGATGGTACCATTAGACATATTGATTCAAATAATATAGACATTATCAGTAAGCACCATAATAGGCATGTAGATCCAAATTTAGTGAAGCGAAAAATAGTGCTGAGAAATTTTTCAAAATGGTTTAATCTTGGGTATGGAAAATACAATCTTCAAAACTTGCTTTTATTATATTTTAAATTTTTTACTGGATTTAAATTTAACCACTTTCCGCAACCATATTTAAAATCAACTCTTAAAGAAGTATGGGGAGTGGAAAAGGAGTTTTTAGAGCAAGTTTCTAAAAACAAATTTAGGACAAATGAAGATGTAAATCAGTATTTGTTTAGATATTGGCAACTTTTGGGGGGCAAGTTCACCCCAACTAATAAAAAAGATTTTATAGATAGAAGGGCTTTTAAAATTATTAGGACTTTAGATAGTGCGAAGCAGATAGCAAAAGATATAGAAAGTGGTAGCTATAAGTTATTTTGTATAAATGATGGGACTGCTAAAGGAAGGTTTACGAAAGAAGATATGAGTCAGAATGATTTTGAATTATCTAAAACTTTAATCAATCAAAGTTTAGAGAAAGTTTTACCTAAAAAATCAAGTTATGAAAAATAACAAGCCAGCAATAATTAGTTTTCATATAAACTCAGCAACTGGAATTGGTGGGCTTGAAACCTTAATGCAAAGTTTTCATAAAATAGCAAAAACATTAAAAACAACCTATGTTGAGCTATTTCTTAGGAATGATTTTGGAAGTTTTGTTAAGCTGGACGATAGTATTATTTCAATACCTTTGAGCGATCCAAAAAGTAAATATCCTAAGCTTAGATTGCAAGAAAGAAGAGCGGATATAGAGAATAAATTAGATATTTTTGGTAGTGGAAATATTATAATTTTATTCAACCCATACTATTTAGCTTTTTTTAAAGACAAGATATTAAAACAGAATAAAATTATTTTAATTCAGAGCAATAAAATAGAGATATTAAACTTCAAAAGCACTATCTTTAACTTAAAAAAACACTACATTGATCTATTTACTGTATATACAAAAAGCGATAAAGAAAAACTATCCCAAGAAGTGCCACACAATAAGATAAGCATAATTCCTAGAGGATGCAAACTTGAAACAAAAACAGAGCCTGCAATCTTTTCTAAAAAACTTGTAGCGATTACAAGAGTTAGAGAAGAGCAAAAAAACTTCTCTGATATGGTAAAAATAGTTAAGAAATTGCCAAAAGAATATAGTTTGGATATTTATGGAACAGGACGAAAAGAAGAGATAGAAAGCCTAAAGCAAAAAATAAAAAATCACCCAAATATCTTTTTTAAAGGTGTTACGCTAGATGCAAAAGAAACCCTAAGAAGATACTCAGTTTTTATAATGACATCTCATTTTGAGGGATTTGGCCAAACACTTATAGAGGCTAGAAGTCAAGGATTGCCAGTAGTTTTGTATGATAGTTTTGACGCGGCACCATGGGTAGTAAAAGATAAAAAAACTGGATTTTTGATAGAGCCTTATAATATTGATGGTTTTGTAGAGTCAGTTAGAAAGTTGTGTGAAAATAAGGAGCTGTTTCTTAAGTTTTCAAAAAACAGTCTTAATTATGCATTTGAAACTGATAGTTCTCAAATAGAAAAAATGTGGACAGATGTATTTTCTACCCTCCTTTAATCATCACTCCCAAACATATCCCTACTATAAACCCTATCTTTTACATCCTCAAGTTCTTCATCTACTCTATTAGCTACTATTACATTTGAAAGCTTTTTGAACTCATCTAAATCATTTATGACTTTAGAGTTATAAAATAGTTCATCTTCAAGCACTGGCTCATAGACTATCACTTCTATGCCTTTTGCTTTTATTCGTTTCATTATGCCTTGTATAGCACTACTTCTAAAGTTATCACTTCCGCTTTTCATAACAAGTCTATATATGCCTACTGTTTTAGCGGATGATTGGTGGTTAATGGTTGATGGAGCGGAGTTTAGTCTTTTGATGATACTATCAGCAATAAAGTCTTTCCTAGTTCTATTTGCATTAACTATTGCTTCAATGATATTGTTTGGTACATTTTTATAGTTTGCAAGAAGTTGTTTTGTATCTTTTGGAAGGCAGTATCCACCATATCCAAATGAAGGATTATTGTAGTGAGATCCAATGCGTGGATCTAGCCCAACTCCCTCAATGATATCTTTAGTGTTTAGGTTGTGTATCTGGGCGTAGCTATCAAGCTCATTAAAAAAAGCTACTCTCATGGCTAAGTATGTATTTGAAAAGAGCTTTATGGCTTCAGCCTCAGTAGAGTTAGTAAAAAGAGTAGGTATATCTTTTTTAATAGCACCTTGCTCTAGCAGCTTTGCAAACTCTTTAGCTTTAGATGAGCTATCTCCTACAATGATGCGACTTGGATATAGATTATCCTGTAGTGCTTTTCCTTCTCGTAAAAATTCAGGAGAGAAGATAATTTTTAAGTTTGTAGTTTTTAGTTGTTCATTTAGTTTAGCTGTATATCCAACTGGTACTGTACTTTTAATTATTATTGTAGCATTTGGATTAATCTTTGATATATCTTTTATGACTGATTCAACACTGCTTGTATCAAAGTAGTCTGTTTTTGGATCATAATCTGTTGGAGTTGCAATGATTATAAAATCTGCACTTTTATAGGCTTTCTCTTTATCTGTAGTAGCTTTTAAGTTACCACTAGAGATTAGACTCGGTAGAAGTTTCTCTATCTCATTATCTTCAATAGGGCTAATGCCACTATTTATCATATCTACTCTATCTTTTAATATGTCCAGTGCTATTACTTCATTGTTTTTAGCTAGTAGTACTGCATTTGATAAGCCTACATAGCCTGTGCCTACGGTGGTTAGTTTCATGTTACTGCTCATAAGTTAATCCTAGGTTTGAAAATAGATGTTCCATAGTTTCATTAGATTGTGCAGTACTTAATAATTTTTCTGTTTTCATAAAGACATTATATTTAAAAACCTACCTAAAACCAATACACATGAGCAATTATTTTAGATCAGTTAAAAGCTCTTAAATGCCTAATCCATAGAGACTTGCAAGGCTTCAAAATATTGGTAGAAAAAAAGAAAAAATGATAATTTTTTAACCAAATCCCTTAAATGGGAGTTTGTCATAGGATATTTTTGACTTTGATTTTTGCATATAATTTTTACTATTTGCAATATTTGTCCAAATTCATCATATGTTATCCTTCATTATGGTACAATTTAAGATTATTCATCTTATTGAGGCATTAACATGAAAAAAACTATTTCCAATAGCAATAAATATTTTGCTAACGCTAAAAAGAAAGAAAAAATGATTGTAAATTCAGTTTATACTTCTGTAAGAGCTGAAGGTTCAAAAACAACTAAAAAACAACTAAAAGAATACTATAGGCTTATTTGTTCATAACCTCTTCTATTTTTATTTTTAATAACTCTTGCATAGGTCTATAGTTACATTCATAACCAAAATGAACTCTTTCTATATAATTATCACCACTTTTTAAGCTCAATCCTATCATTGGAAAACCATTTTTTGCAAGTAATATATCACAAATCAATCTACTTATTCTTCCATTTCCTTCACGAAAAGGATGAATAAATAAAAAATCACATATGATTTTAGACAAATCTTCTGTAAGAATATCAATATCTTGATACTTTTTACTTGACACTTTTTTTATAAAAATATCTAAATCAGGAATAGCTTTTAAAAAATTAAGTTGCCATACCCAAGTTTCATTTCCCTGGCCTTTTCCCATTTCAACAGTTCTAATATCTCCCGCAAATGGATAGATTGGTTTAAATACCTCTATATGCCATTTTTGAATAGTTTTAAATCCAAAAGATTTGGAAATATCAAAATTTTCTACTAAATGGCTATATAGCTCCAAAAGCTTTTCATCTTCTTTTTTTTGGACAAAATCAATATCAGTTGATTTTAGATAATTTATATTTACACCATTTAAAGCAGCTATTTTTTGAATATCATTTGATTTCCATTCTTGCCAAGGATTTTCAATAATCTCATCTATTGATATAAAATCAACTTCATTTTTATTTATCTCTAATACGCTTTTTGGTGGTTTTATAGATTGAAAAAATCTACTATCTGTTTCATACCAATATGTGTATTTTTTACCTTTTCGATACTTAAAAGAGTATAGAAGATATTTTGTTTTTATTACTTCCACCTATTTAAAATATTATGAAAATCAGTATGACTAAATTTTAAAACCTGCCAAGAGGCGTGTTGAGTCAGTTTTTTAAGTTTCATATCTTTATTTGGTTTTTCAAAATCATGATATAGGATTGGCTTTGGGGAGTAAATATGTTGACTTGGAGCTGTAAAGCTTTTAAGCATTCTGTAGCAAATCTCCAAACCACCATGCCCAAACATAATATAATCTCCCCAACCGCCAACTCTGTAAAATTCTTTTGCCTTAAATGAACAGTTTCCCTCCAGCACTGTAGGAGCAGGTTTTATGTCTGAGCCCAACCAATAATGAGATGGCATGATGCCATTTGTTTTTGAAAGATATGTACCTCTTGCGGAAATAATATTATTATCATCGTGAATACTAATATGATGGTTTACGAAGTTTTCTTCTGGCACTCCATCATCTTCTAAAAATATTAAAATATCACAAAATGCAAAAGCAGCTCCTATATTTCTAGCCAAGTAAGCACCATGATTCTCTTTCATTTGTATAAAGGTATCTACCAAATTCAATATTTTTTGAGTCTGATTTGCTTTATTATTGCTTACAAAAACTATTTTGTAAGCACCGTTTTTTTGTTTATTAATCTCCTTAAGAGTTTCAATGATATACTCTTCATTTCCATTTGAAATGATTATCACAGAAGCTTTTGTAAAATTCTCATTTAATTTAACTATTTTTTTAATTGTATTGTCAAATAAAAAACTTTTATGCTTCCAACCAATTTTTTTTAAATAATTGAAAAATTCATTATTGTTTTTTTGCGAACTTTCTATTTTTATGTTATTTAGCAATAAGTGAGAGAATATATAGTGCTGAAATACTTTTTTTACTTGAGAGTTTTCTATCAAATTTGATATTTTTTGATATTTTTCTTTTAACTCTTTTATAGAAATAGTTTTTATAGAGTCTCTAAATTTAACACATTTATAAGCCAAATATCTATTTAGGCTTTTTTGTGCAAAATGGCTATAATCTTTACTATCTAAAAAAAGATAAATATCCCAAAAGAAATCTTTATCATCATTATATTTTGAAATCTCTTTTTCTATCTCTTTTTCTTGGTGTTGGCATATTGAGTCTGAATATAATCCAGATAATTTTAAAATATCATTAAAAGATTTAAATTTCTCTTTATTTGATAACACCGCTTTCCTTTGCTTAAAATAGAGATTAAAATAAAATAATATTTATTTTTAAATCCTTATAGTTCTTCTTCTAAAAACTATATAAGTTGCCATAAATAAGATGTAGGTTCATAATAAATATTTACTATATCCATTGATTATAACAATTTTATCTTTATCAATATGATATTTTTCTACTAGTTCCTCTATAATATTCTCTTCCCTTCCTAGTAAGCTTATTAATATGTAATCATAATTCAAATCCTTAGTACCTTTTGGTGAAAAAATATTTTTTCGGTTTAATTTTTTATAGTTTTTATCAATAAAACCTATACAGTTTTTATCTAGTATAAATGAAATATACTTTCCTAAAGAACCATAACCATATATTATATATTTATAGTTTTTTTGCTTAAGATCTAAAATAGCATTACTAATTTGTGAAAAGCCACTATAAAAAATTGATTTGTTAAAACTATTGAATTTTATTACATATAAATCATTTGATAATGAGTTGAATTTATTATAAAAAACCTCAGCAATCTCTAGGTTTCCAATTCTTTTATAATATTTATACATCCAAAAATATGTATTGATATGAGCTTCTAGCTTATCTTCTTCATCTAAAGATGACCAAATGCCACCTTTGTGCATCCTATAAACTGATGGGTTGATATCTGTATGATGATGGCTACTTCCATGTTGCCCTAAGATAGAGGTAAAAAATTTATCACCATTTATCACCTTAAGTCTTTCAGGAATAAAACCAATATTAATATTTCTATATACCCAGTTTAATGTCAACAACCATGCTTTTCCTTCTAATAGTTCTTGGCTGCTATAGTCTCTATGATGGTTGACAGGTAGCTTAGAGTCAGATATTTTATTGCCATCAGAATCAACGATATTGGCATCAAAAGATGAGATAACAACTTCTGGATGAGCCTCAAGATAGTCAACTTGTTTTTGTAGTTTTGATGGATCAGTCCAGTAGTCATCACCTTCACAGATAGCGATGTATTTACCTTTTGCTTTAGGATAAAGATACTCCCATAAAGGGCATAAACCTTTTGAATACTGATTTTTTATCTGATAGATAGGTTTTATGATATTTGGATATTTTTTCTCATATTTTTTGATAATCTTTGCTGTACTATCGGTAGAAGCATCATCATGAATCAATACCTCGAAAGGAAAATTGGTTTCTTGTATCAAAAAACCATTAATAGCATCCTCTATGAAGTTTTCATGGTTGTATGTCATACACAAAACACTAACAAGTGGAACAGTGTTTGTCATTACATTTCTCCATCGTTTATATCCAGTAAGATAATCTTTTTTTTATCAAGATTAAAGTTACTTATGAGATATTCAGTTACTTCTGATTCTCTGCCTAGTATGCTGATTATAACTTTATCAAACTGCATACTTTTTAGAAGTGAAGGATGATTGTTTGGATCTACCATATCAACATATCCTATTATCTTATCTCCCAAAATTTCATGAATCAGTTTTCCAACTGTTCCATAACCATAAACAACATACTTCTCGTTCATATTTTTAAGCTCATTAATTTTGACTAGTAGCTCGCTTAGATTTTTTGTGAAGTTAATTTTATTTTTTTCCACTTGTATATTTTTAGTAAAATTAAAATAATAAAGATCGCCCATAGCAGTCTCTTCAAAGATTTGCGGATATACTCCATCGTTCCACTCTATAAACTGTTCTAGTTTTATGCCTTGAGAATTTTCTAGTATTTTGTTTTTGTATTCTCTAGGCACGACAATAATTAAATGCTCTGTATTTTTTTTAGCTTCAAGAAATGCTTCTCTTTGATTAGGAGTTAAATGCTGAAACACTCTAAGTGCAATAGTAACCTTGTATTTTTTTGTAAGAGGCCAAGGAATATTTCTTATATCATGTGTAAAGGTTTGACTTTTTCCCTTGTAATCCCATCTTTTATCTTGATCCATTGTGTCACTATTTTTTACTACTTGAAATCCTGCTGTTCCTATTTCTAGGGCTTCATCATCTTCTTTTAAACCTATCGTTTCCAATATCTCAAATACTCTCTTGTGATATTGCCATCTATTAAATAATGGGGCAGAATTCCAATGACCATAAGATTCCAATGGAGCTGTTCTATTGTAAAAAGTACTGGAGTTATGTAGCCTTTTATATGTTTGATTTTCTTCTTGTTTAATTATTAAAAGTAATTTTAAAAGATAGTTATCTTCATCTAAGTCCAAGATGTGTATTTTTGCTCCATATTTTTTTGCAAATTCTAGAGCTCTCAGTTGCTTTTCTCTTGTTTCGTCTATATATTTATTTAAAGCATTTTTATCACCATCGTATAATCTAAAGAAATTATTTGCTGCTTCTGGATACTCACTATTTCTTTTTTCAAGGTTGTTGATTATATTTTCATTTGTAGATTTGAAATAAACTATTACTCTGTTGCCAAATAGTCTAGACAATGTTTCTTCAAATTCTTTTGGTAGTTTCATTAGTTCTTCACCAAAATTATGTAATATCCCCTCATCATCAACAATATTTAAATTTTTAACTTGTTTTTCTATTGTGTGATAAATATTTAATTGTTTTATAAAAAAACTTTTAACACCCTCTTTTTGGCTTTGCTGTTTCCATATATTTTGATTGTCCATAAATTCTAATTTTTTTATGGCTAATTCGTAATAGATAGAACTTTTCAGTTTTTCTAAATCTTTCGTGATGCTAGCAAAGGCATTGCTTTTTATCAATACGCTTTTCGGACAAATATGTTCAGAGATATTTTTTAAAGCAGTTGTTTTGCCAACTCCTGGATTTCCTATAAACTCAATTGTTTTATAGTTCGCTTTCATTGTAGTTCGCTTGTTTTCTTAATGTATTCACTCTTTAATATAGCCATTATATATAAATCCTTAAACTTACCATTTTTATAAATTTCAGACTTTAATGTTCCCTCAATGCTAAAACCACACCTATCATATAGTTTTATAGCATTTTGATTATCTATCAAAACAGTAAGATAAATCTTATTGAGATTAATATTAAAAAAGGCATGTTCAAGTACCATCTTGATAACCTTTGTACCGATCCCTTTTCCCTGATGCTCAGAACTTATTTGTATGCTAAGCTCAGCTTTTTGATTTACGGGATCAATTTTTAACAGATTTACTGTACCTATCAAAACTTCATCTTTTAATATTGCCAATCTTATACTGTTTGCTCTATTTTTCATATAGGAGTCAAACCACAACCTATCTGTCTCATAATTAATAAACCTGAAATTGGTTACTAATCTATCTACCAACTCTTTTTTGTTTCTCCACAGATTGATTATTTTTAGATCGTCAAGTTCAAGCTCTCTAAGAACTATCATTTTATTTTTCCCCCTTTTTAACTATTTTGTCGCCATTTCCTTTATCAAAAATATAAAAAGCAAATTTTTTCATATCAGTTCATATTTCAAAAGCATATTTTTTATTTTTTCTTTATCATTAAACATTAGAACATCTATTATTGATAAGCTCCCAATGAAGGTATTGTTAAATTGTGGATATTCATCTATACTATATTGAAGAAATTCTAATTTTATACCATTTTTTTCAAATATCTCTTTACTATACAGCTCTTTACCGCCAATAGAGTTTATATATTTTTTTGATTGTAAGTTTTTACAACTATCAATAACTTTATCTTGTCCTCTAAGTTTATTGTTTTTTTGTATATTGCTAGAGTATAATATTTTTGTATCTATTTCTAAATGTTCACAAATTTTTTCTATCTGATAACCCAAAAATTTGGCAAGGTTTTTCTCTTCGTGGTTTAAAATATCTTCTAAAAGTATTATAGTTTCATTAAAATAAGGTGATTTTTTATAATTAAACTGAATAGTCTTAAGTAATCTTGCTTTGTTGTTTCCAATTTTAGTTTCATTTATTAATTTATTTTGACTTGCTCCTAGAAGCTCAAGAGTTATTAATTGTGCTTTTCCGTTTGATAAAATGCTATTTCTAGTTATATAACTTCTGTTTACAAAATTTACATCATCATAGATCAAGAAAGCATCGACAGAATTAATCAGCTGCCAATATCCTATGTATGGAAAAAAATATGGCTGCATTATTGCTATGGTCATTTTAATTTACCGATTAAAATGGAAGTAATATAATTAAGAGTTTCTATGAATTTTTTATTATTTAAAGATTCTTTTATGTACAGTTCTAATAATTCTCTTAATCCTGAATTTAAAAGCTTATTTTTGTCTAAAATTTCAACCTCAGTAAGTTTTTCAATGCTTTTTATTATCATTAAAATATGATTATCCGAAATATCTTTAATATCTTCTTGTGTTAGCTTTAATAGTTCTAAATTGCTTTTAATGATCTTTATAAGTTTTTGGTTTTGAATATCTTTTATATATTTATTTATATTTGTTTTATTGTGAGGGTTGATAAATACATTAATAAATTTCTCCTGATTATTTGATATATATTGGTCTAAGTTATTATCTTGCAATTGAGGATTCACTATAAAAATACAAGAGTTATTAATGATATCTTTTATATCACTTATTTTGATATATTCTGCAAAATCATCATTTGGTTTATCAAAACAAAATCCTACAAATTTGGCATCAGAAAATCTACTTTTTATATCTTTGACATATTTCATAAACTCCTCATCTTCCAAGTTCTCTTTTGTGGCTAAAAACCCTATACTATTTGGTTTATACAACTCTTTTAATTCATCATAATTTGCATTCTCAATTGACTCTAAAAATTTAGCTCTATTTTTATCTTCACTTAGAAGCACTACATTTGCAGGGCTTCCCCACATGACTATTTTGCTATTTTTCTCTCTAACAGTAAAAAGATGGGTTTTATTATCATAAAATCTTGATGGAAAATTGATAGTAAATTTCCTATCTGACTCCCTTTTTACCACATGCTCTTTACTATGCACTACCTCTCCATCAGCTAGAAGTTCTATGACAAAATCTTGCTTCTTATCAGTATAATCATAAAAATACCCGCTAAATCCACTCCAATCTTTTGCCAGTTTCACCTTATGCACAAACTCTTTTTGGCCCCCTCGTCTCTCCACCGCCACACTTTGAGCCTCTAAAAGCCCAGCTAGCGAAAAGAGCCATCTTTGATGCGCATAAATCCAATCTATCATCTTTAAGCGCTTATCATCTTCACTATTTATCGGTCTAACTTGTACTCTAGCTATCTCAAGTTCTTCATGCACCATTACAGCTTGAGTTGCATCAATGAACATATCTGCAAACTCTTTATCATCAAATGGAGCTTTAACCTCATCTATCCTCTTCATCAAAGCTGCAAGTTCATCATAATTAACTTTTGAGAGATTTTTTCTAACATTTTGTTTATCAAGTTTTTTAATAGTTTTTGAAACATCTTCAAATAGTTTTGATACCTTCTTTTGCATCTTTTTAGTAAAGCTTTCTAAAAATTCTATCTTCTTTTTCACATGCGCTGCATTTTTCTTCACTTCATCTTTTGTTGGCATCTCTAAAACTATTTTCTCTTTTTTAAACTCTTTATCTACATACTTTTTAACCGCTTCTTTAAAGCTAAGCTCCACTGCCCCTTCTATCCTAGCACCACCCTCAGTGGCATCTACAGTTACATATCCTTCTTGATTTGCAAAATGAATGTCATGCTCAAAGAAATTCCTAAACATATTCCAAAAAAGAGTTGTTTTCACTTCACCATTTCCACCCCAAGCAGTAACAGTTGGATCACTCTTTTTTACTTTAAAGTTCCCCACCCTATGACCCTTGCTATGAGACTCTCCACTTTCTCCATAAGCTAAATCTTGCCCAATTAATATAATGTTTTTAAACTTTGCTAGATAAGCAAGCTCATAAGCAAGATTTGCCGAGCTCATTCCAAGCCCCATATATCCATACTCTGATAAATCAAAGTATCTTGTATAGCCAAGAGGCCTCATGTTAATTTGCAAAGTTCCACTTCCTACTGCTTCAACAAGAGCAGGATGAGCAAGGGAAGAGATGGCGCATATTATCCCCTTTTTAAACTCTTCACTGGTTTGTTTATAAAACTCCGCAGTAAGCGCAACTCTTTCAATGGAAAGCACAATGTCAGGTTTAATCCCATGTTTTTCAAGTATTGGTAAACTTGCATCCACGCTTAGCAAAGTAACATGCTCTTTTATCTTTTTTAAAAGTGGAAGTTGTTTAATTAGTGATGGACCAGTTGATATGATGATGGCAGTTTCACTGCTTTTAGCTTTTCTTACAAGTTCATGTAGGGTTGGAGTAGTTATCATTTTCTCTACATTTGCTAAGTGCCACTCTAGCCCAATTAACGCGTCCGTGCTATCATTCCCAAGTCCAGTTACCACGTGAGTTATGGCTCTAATGAAAGCTGCGTTAGTCTCTAAAATATTATCCGTAAAAAAACTATCATAGTAGGAGATATTTGGCTCAAGATGATATGTTTTGCAAAAGACTTTTATGTCTTTATCGCTAAATATTTCAACTCCAGTACTAAAACTAACATCTTTACCATCAAGAAAAACAATCCGCCTATTTTTAATATCTTCACTAAAATCAAGCAAGTTAAGCGCTATGTATAAAAGCTCCAGTTCAGGCTCTATCACATAGATACGGAAGTGATTTTGGTTTTTCAAAAGCAGTTTCAAAAAAAGCCCATTTCCAACACCATAAATAAACAAAATCGGATATCTATTGTGCTTTTTTTCAAACTCATCAGTTGCTGCAACTATCTCATCAACAGGCTTGCCCTCATAAAATACTGCATTTTTAGCTCTATCTAAAATGTTTACATTAAGCGAGTCTTTTGGATCAACAAAAACCTCATACCTACTATTGCCAGATATGGAAAAAATCTTTGAAAACAGTACCAAGTCCACGCTCTTTAGAGCATTCATATTCAAATCATATAGTTGCAAAATTTACCTTTTTAGAAACTTCTATCATATCGGCATTTTTATCATTTTGCTTAAGGGGCGCACTAGCTAGCCAAATCCACCTCTTTAAATTCATCTTTTGAAAAAAGCTTTTTAATGATGATAAAAAATAGCGGTACAAAAAATATCGCAAGCACTGTTGCAGTTAGCGTTCCGCCAATTATCCCCGTGCCTATTGCTATCCTACTGTTTGCTCCAGCTCCACTTGAGATAGCTAGTGGCGTGATGCCAGCTACAAAAGCTAATGAAGTCATGATGATTGGTCTTAATCTTAAAACCGATCCTTTTATAGCAGCTTCAATGAGCCCCATACCGTTTTTGTAAGCACTATTTATAAATTCAACTATCAATATGGCATTTTTTGAAGCCAGTCCCATCGTAGCTAAAAGTGCGATTTGGAAGTAAACATCATTGTGAAGTTCTCTAAAATATATCGCCAAAACCGCTCCAAAAACACCAAGAGGTACCACCATCATAACTGAAAATGGAATACTCCAACTCTCATAAAGAGCAGCTAAACATAAAAAGACAACAAGTAATGAAATGGAGTAAAGCAAAAAAGCTTGATTGCTTGCTAGTTTCTCTTCATATGAAGCTCCACTATACGCGTGCATCGTTCCATCTGCATGAAAGTTTGCTATGTCATCCATGCTATTTAGCGCGTCTCCAGAGCTAACTCCATCAGCGGCTCTTCCTTGAATTTCATATGAGATGAAACCATTGTATCTTGTGAGCTCTTCAGGTCCATATATCCAGCTAAATTTTGCAAACTCACTAAATGGAGTCATAGTTCCACTACTATTTTTAACCTTCCAAAGATATAGATTCTCAGGAACTGACCTAAAAGGCGCATCTCCTTGAATGTAAACTCTTTTCACTCTTGTTTTATCCACAAAGTCATTTACATATATCCCACCCCAAGCAGCGCTTAAAGTGTTATCTATATCTTTTAAGCTAAGTCCTAAAGATAGAGCTTTATCTATGTCATACTCTATTTTAAGTTGAGGTGATTCTTCCGTTCCATCAGCTCTAATGGAACTAATATTTTGGTGCTCTCTAGCGCTTTGCAAGATATTTTCTTTTACTTCACTTAATTTTTCTCTAGTAGTATCTGAGCTAGCTAAGAGTTGAAATTCAAACCCATCACTAGCCCCTAATCCTTGAATGACGCTTGGATTCATAGTGACAACTCTTGCATCTCTAATGAAGTATTTTGATTTTGGATTGCTAAAGGCTTTGTTTGCCCTCATGGCAATAGAGTCAACATGATTCTCCTTGCCTTTTCTTAAATCCCAATTTTTTAGCGAAACATAGGCTGTTCCTACATTTTGTCCACTACTTCTAAAGCTATAACCTGAAATTGTAAATATAGTATTTAAGTTATCTTTCTCTTCATTTAAAAAATAATCTTCCACCATTTGCGCGGCTCCAACTGTTCTTGAAGTTATGGCACCAACAGGCAGGGTGTACTGCACCATTAAACTTCCTTGATCTTCTTTTGGTAAAAAACTTGTGGGAAGTTGTACAAAAACATAGGCTGATGAAGCGATGATTAGAATATAAAAAAACATCCATCTTTTTGGAGTGTGTAAAATCTTTTCAACCCAAACCCTATATATATTTGAAAATTTTGTAAATCCATCTTCAAAATAATCAAGCGGGTTTTTCCTCTTTTTTTCAACACTTTTTTTAAGCATAGTTGCGCAAAGTGCGGGAGTTAGCGTTAAAGCTACGATGACAGATAAAACCATGGCTGAAATGATGGTAATGGAGAATTGTTTATAGATAATCCCAGTGGAGCCGCTAAAAAATGCCATAGGTAAAAAGACGATAGATAGCACTGTTGTTATGCCTATCAAAGCTCCAGTTACCTCTTCCATTGAGAGGATGGTCGCCTCTTTTGGCTCTAAGTTTTTCTCTTTCATATTTCTTTCAACATTTTCAACCACCACAATGGCATCATCAACAAGAAGCCCAATGGCTAAAACAAGGGCAAACATGGTTAAGGTATTTACCGTGTAGCCAAATACATTTAGTATCGCAAATGTTCCAAGTATGACAACTGGCACAGCAATGGCAGGGATGAGAGTGGCACGAAAACTTTTTAAGAATAAAAACATTACTAAAACAACTAAAAATATGGCTTCAATCAAGGTTTTAACAACTTCATTAATGGAAGCTTTGATAAACTCTGTAGTGTCTCTAGGATAGGCTACCTCATAACCTTCAGGTAAAATCTGCTTTGCTTCATTTAAAAACTCTTTAACTAGCTCTGCAGTTTTAACAGCATTTGCTCCACTTGCAAGCTGGATAGATATCCCAGAAGATGGATATTTATTAAGTGCGGTGACATTATTGTACTCTTGCGCCCCAATCTCCACTCTAGCAACATCTTTTATCTTTACACTTTTTCCACTAGGGTCGCTTTTTAAGACAATATTTTCAAACTCATCAACTCTTTCAAACTTACTTCTTGCAGTAACTGTAACTGAGAGTTGCTGATGATCAAGTGCTGGCATACTTCCAAGTCTCCCTGCACTTGCTTGTGAGTTTTGAGCATTTATAGCGTTTTGCACATCTAGTGGCATAAGAGAGTACTTTTCAAGTTTAAATGGATCTAGCCAGATACGCATAGCATACTGCCCACCATAAACTCTAACCTCCCCAACCCCATCAATCCTAGCTATACTATCTTGAATATTGCTAACTAAAAAGTCAGATATGTCAGTTTTATCCGCCTTTCCAGTTGAATCATAAATAGAAGCTAGCATTAAAAAGTCTGTTTGGGTTTTGAAAACTCTCACACCCTCTCTTTGCACCACCTCTGGAAGTCTTGAGAGAATTTGTTCAACCTTATTTTGAACTTGTACTTGAGCAATGTCAGGGTTGGTTCCTTGTTTAAAAGTTACTCTAATCCTAGAAGTTCCAGATGAACTACTACTTGATGAGAAATATATCATTCCATCGATCCCAGTAAGCTGTTGTTCTATGATTTGGGTAACACTATTTTCAACCGTTTGAGCTGAAGCTCCAGTATATGTTGTGACGATGATAACTTGCGGAGGCACAATGTCTGGGTACTGTTCAACTGGCAGTAAAAAAAGAGAAACTATGCCAGAAATCATAATGATAAGAGAGATAACCCATGCAAAAATTGGTCTAAATATAAAAAACTTAGCTATCATTTTTTATCTTCATATTTACTATTTAAATCTTTTAAAGTTATTTGACTTTTATTTGTAAGTCTATTTAAACCCTCTATTGCTACTTTGTCACTCTCTTTTATGCCAGCACTAATTAACCATCTGTTTTCAATCGCTCTTTGAGTTGTAACTATTTTTGTAATAGCTTTGCTATTCTCATCAATGATAGTTACAATAGGATTTCCTTTTTGATCTCTTTGGACTGCTTGCTGGGGAATTAAGAATGCTTCAACTTTGCTTTGACTCTCTATGGTTGCTTTTACAAACATTCCTGGAAGTAAAACTCCACTTTTATTGCCAACCTCAGCTCTAAGAGTTACTGTACCACTCCCCTCATCCACGCTAAGCTCTCTAGTTTCTAAAATCCCCTCTTCATCATGCACCGTTCCATCATCTAGGGTTAAAACTATGTAGTTTTTCTCTTCATCTTTTAAAATCTTTTTTAAAGCTAGCATTTCACTATATGATTGATTTAAGTCAACAAATACACTATTTGTATCTTGGATGATAGCTAGTGGCTCACTTTGGTTTGCAAGCACAAGTGCTCCATCAGTTACACTTGAGATACCTATATATCCACTAATTGGAGCTTTGATTTGACATCTTTGAAGATCAATCTTAGCCATCTCAAGCTCAGCAATTTTTTGCTCCACTAAAGCAGCTAATGAGTCATGATTTGCTTTTATATCATCAAACTCTTGCTTTGAAATACTATCGTGTTTTAAGAGCTCATCCGCTCTTTTGAGCTTTAAACTTGAGCCTAAAAGATTTGCTCTAGCACTTGCAAGAGCGGCTTTAGCCTTATCGTAAGTAGCTTTGTATGATGCATCATCTATCTCATATAAAACCTCATCTTTTTCTACAAAACTACCTTCAATGAAGACTCTTTTTTTAATAATTCCACCAATTTGAGGCCTAATTTGAGCAACATTTTTAGCCTTAACTCTTCCAGTTAAATCAATGTTTATGCTAACGCTTTGTTTAACTGGATTTATAAAACCAATTTCAATTGGCGCAGGAGCTGTTTGGCTCTTTTGTTCTTGTTGACATGAGGCAAAAAAAAGTGGGAGAAGTATTAGAAAAAGATATAACTTAAACTTTTTGTGCATGGTAACCCTAAGTAAAAAATTTATTGATTTTATTATATCTATATTAATCTAGTTTTAACAAAAATATTGGAATTTCAAAGAAAGGAGGGGCTTAGCCTAAACTAAGCCCATTATATTTAAGAGTTTACTACTGTAAAAGTCTTAAAACATTTTGTTGTACTGCGTTAGCTTGCGCCATTGCATAACTTCCTGATTGTGCAAGGATGTTGAATTTTGAGAAGTCAGCAGACTCAGAAGCAAAGTCAACATCACGGATATTTGATTCAGCAGACTTAACATTAACTTGAGTTACAGAAATGTTATTGATTGTAACAACAAGTTGGTTTTGAGCAGAACCAAGATCAGCTCTAATTCCATCAAGTGCTTTTAAAGCTGCTTCAGCAATATCCATAACCGCCATAGCGCCTTTTAGTGTAGTAACACCAGCGCCTAAGTTTTGCTCTGCATTCATGCTTGCCATAGCTTTGTTAGCAAATGCACCAATAGCGCTTGCTACATTGTGGCTTATCTCGCCTCTAACACTTCTTAAGTTAACTGAAGCCTCAGCTACTGTATCAGAAGCGCTAAAACCAAATGAACCTGATCCAGAAACAACTATATCTTGTCCACCAATTTTTGTTAAAGTAAGGCGTCCATAGTTTTCTGACTTGTCATTAGTAAGAGCAGCAGCAGTGCTAAGACCTGTACCAGAGATAACAATACCTCTACCATCAGCACTTGTTAAAGATAGAACTCCTTTATCAACGCTTGCTACAACTCCTGTTGTATCTTTATGAGCATTGATTGCAGCTACTAATGTTCCATCAGAGTCATTAGCTTTAACTTCAATCTTTCCAATCTCAATACCGTTGATTTTTAAGCCAGTAATTGTTCCAGCAGTAACAGCTCCAGAACCTGTTGTTTGAACAGTATAAGAAGCTCTAACTCCTGTCTCACCTGAAGCACGGTTAATTGCCTCAGCTAAAACACCAATTCCTGTACCAGCACTAGAAGAGATAACTACTGATTCAATTTGAACACTTCTACTTCCAGTAATGTTTACAAACTTAACTGCTGCTGTACCAGAGGCAGAAATAGCCGCGCCAGTTTCAAATCTAGTGTGTCCAATTTTATCTGAGCTTGTTGCTCCAATTGAAGCTTTGATTGACTGGTTTGAGTAAGCACCAACTTGGAACTCTTTGTTTGTAAAAGAACCTGATAGTAAAGCTTGACCATTAAATGTTGTTTGTGAAGCGATATTGTCTAACTGCTCCATTAAACGGTTAATGTCAGCTTGAAGTGCTTTTCTAGTATCAGCTGTTTGTCCATCTTGTGCTGCTTGAGTAGCTTTTACTTTGATGGTATCAAGAATTTTCAATTGCTCATCCATAGCTTTGTCAGCTGTTTGGATGATACCAATTGCATCGTTACCATTACTAATAGCTTGTCCAAGAGCACTAGCTTGTGATCTAAGAGAATCCGCAATAGCCATACCTGAAGCATCATCTGCTGCAGAGTTGATTCTCAAACCTGAGGATAACTTAGCCAATGAACCGCTTAGGTTACGGTTGTTTTGAAGGCTAGAAGTATGGGCGTTCATCGCCGATATGTTAGTGTTAATCCTAAAACTCATTTCAAATCCTTTTGAAGTTTATTTCAGCATCCTTGCTGTTAATAGCTATATCGAACACCCCAAAAAAAACTTTAGCCCTATTTTGCAAAATCTTCCATTTTTCTCTTTTTCTGCTAGAATTTCATAAAAAATATGAAATTAGGATTATCATTTGAAGCATTTAATCATAGTAGAATCACCAGCAAAAGCACGAACTATCAAGAGTTTTTTAGGAAAAGAGTATGAGGTAATAGCCTCAAAAGGACATGTTAGGGATTTGCCAAAAAGCAAATTTGGCATAAAGATTGAAGATAATGTTTTTGTGCCCGAGTATAGAGTTGCAAGAGAGTCATCAAAAATTGTTAGTGAGATAAAAGAGAAGGCAAAAAATAGTGATATTGTATATATCGCAACGGATGAGGATAGAGAGGGAGAGGCCATTGGGTATCATATTGCAAAAGCCATTGGCAAAGAACCAGAAAAACTTCCAAGGATTGTTTTTCATGAAATTACAAAAAATGCCATTTTAAATGCACTTAAAAATCCAAGAGCTTTGGATGAGCATAGTTTTAATGCGCAACAAGCAAGAAGGCTTTTAGATAGGATAGTAGGATATAAACTCTCACCACTTCTTGCTTCTAAGATACAAAAAGGCTTAAGCGCTGGAAGAGTTCAATCATCATCTTTAAAAATAGTAGTCGATAGAGAAAGGGAAATCAAAGCTTTCAAACCAGAAGAGTTTTGGAGCTTAGATGCAAAGTTTAATGAGATAATAGAGGCGATACTTGTTGAGTTTGAAGGCCAAAAAATAGATAAGATGACTATTGGTTTAAAAGATAGAGCTTACTATATATATGAGATTTTAAAAGATGAGAGTTATAAGGTAGATTCTATTGAGAAAAAAGAGCGTACAACCTCTTCACCGACCCCATTTATGACTTCAACCTTACAACAGAGTGCATCTTCAATGCTTGGGTTTTCTCCAAAGAAAACAATGATGCTTGCCCAAAGGCTTTATGAGGGCGTAAAGACTCATGAGGGAGTTCAAGGGGTTATTACATATATGAGAACTGATTCATTAAATGTTTCAAAAGATGCCATAAATGCAGTAAGAGATTTGATAGGAAAGGAGTATGGCGAAAAATATCTTCCTAAAAAACCAAAATATTATAAATCCAGCTCAAAAGGTGCCCAAGAAGCTCATGAGGCTATTAGACCTACGCTTTTAAATTTTGATTTAAAATTAGCAGAGCAGTTTTTAGAAAAAGATGAGTTTAGGCTCTACAAACTTATCTATACAAGGTTTTTAGCTAGCCAGATGGAAAATGCTATTTTTGAAACTCAAAATATACTATTTAAAAGTAAAAGTGGAGTCTTTAAAGCAAGTGGAAGAAAGCTCATTTTTGATGGATTTTATAAAGTTTATGGATCAGGGGATAAAGATAAGCTTTTACCAGAATTAAATGAAGGAGATGGTGCAACTCTTAGCTTACTTGAGGCAAATCAACACTTTACAGAGCCTCCAGCAAGGTATTCTGAGGCAAGTCTTATTAAAAAACTTGAGAGTTTAGGGATTGGAAGGCCTTCAACTTATGCGCCAACCATTTCCATTTTAACTGCAAGAGATTATATAAATATAGAGAAAAAACAATTAATCCCAACAGAGGTTGCATTTACCGTCATATCTTTACTAGAAGAGAACTTTCCAAATATTGTTGATAGTAGCTTTACCTCAGCAATGGAGGAATCGCTTGATGATATAGCTCAAAACAGCAAGGATTGGCAAGGGGTTTTAAGAGAGTTTTATACTCCTTTTATTGAGCAGATAGAGAAGGGTAAAAAAGAGATAAAAAGCCAAAAAGTGGCGATTCCAACAGGGGAAGAGTGCCCAGAGTGTGGAAGTGAACTTGTTATAAGAAAAGGAAGATTTGGAGAGTTTGTAGCTTGTAGTGGATTTCCAAAGTGTAAATTTTCTAAAAATTTAACTCAAAAACCAAAAGCTTCCCCACAAACCATAGATGTGCCTTGCCCAGAGTGTGGAGGCGGGATAGTTCAAAGAAGCTCAAGAAGAGGAAAGTTTTTTGGTTGTTCAAACTATCCAAAATGCACCTTCATCTCAACGCATGAGCCCACTTTAGAAAAATGCGATAAGTGCGGGTATATGATGGCTCAAAGAACATTTAGGGGTAAAGAGATTTTTGAGTGTATTAAGTGTAAAAATAGAAGTGAAAAATAGTGATTATAGGCATACTTTCAGATTCTCACAAAAGAGTTGATTTAGCAAGAAAGTGTATAGAAAAACTGTGCGAATTTAAAGTAGAGCTACTGCTACATGCTGGAGATATTGAAGAAGAGAAGACACTTAAGCTTTTAAAAAAATCTGGCGTACCTTATGTGGCTGTTCTTGGGAATAATGATTATGCGTTACATCATTTAACAGATAAATATAACCTTTTTCATGAACCTCACTTTTTTAAACATAAAAACCTAACCATAAAAATGATGCACCACCCATTTTATTTAACTCCAGATGCAAATTTGGTAGTTTTTGGACACACTCACCGTTTTTATAGTTCATTTAATAAAAACACTCTTTTTATAAACCCTGGTGAAGTATGTGCAAGAAAAGAGCCAATTTTTGAGTGCGCTTTAGTTAAGATGGAAGAACAGGCTTGCAGTGTTACTCATCTTTATAGTAAGGTTGATGAGGTAGATTGGAAAAGTGAGACTATAAGATATGAACGAACTTAGTATTTTAATAGTAATTGCTGTAATTTTATTTACTTCACCATACTTTTCAAAAATCTTACGCATTCCTATCCCTCCAATTGAGATAATGCTTGGAATTTTAGCTGGTTATCTTGGACTTCTTAGCAATCACTACCTTTTTGAAACAGTTGCTGAGGTTGGATTTTTCTATCTTATGTTTTTAGCAGGAACCGAGGTTAATTTAAGAGTATTTGTAACCATGGATAAAGAGGTTATAAAACAAGGATTAGTCTATCTTGCCTTGCTTTACATCTTAGCTTTTATTTTTACTTCAATACTTGGGTTAAATCCATTGCTTATTGTTATATTGCCACTTCTTTCCATAGGACTTATTTTAGCTTTATATAAAGAGTATGGAAAAGATGAGCCATGGCTTAATATATCGATGTTTGTTGGGATTATGGGAGAGCTTGTAAGTATTGCACTGCTTACTTTTTCAGGAGCGATGCTTGAGTTTGGCATAGGGATTCAACTATATACAGCACTTTTATATTTATCTGGATTTATAGTGCTTATATTTGTAGTTTTTAGAAGTTTTCAAGTACTTTTTTGGTGGTATCCAGAGTTAAAAATATTATTAATGCCTCATCATGATAAAGAGGAGAAAGATATAAGGCTTTCTATGGCGCTTTTTGTAGCCATGATAGCTATAATGATACTTCTTAAGCTTGAAGTTGTTTTTGGTGCATTTATAGCTGGGACTTTCATAGCAACATTTTTTGAGCATAAAAAAGAGCTTCCGCATAAGCTTTCATCTTTTGGATTTGGATTTTTAGTTCCTATATTTTTTATCTACATTGGCTCTACTTTGCCAGTTGAAGCACTTGTTATGGATGGAGTTATAGAAACAGCATTAGTCATTACTGGAGCAATGATTGTCATAAGGCAAATTAGCGCAGTATCATTTTGGAGGTATTTAGGAGTCCAAAAATCAATTCTTTTTGGACTATCTCACTCAATGCCTTTAACACTACTAATTGCAGTTGCTACCATTGGGTATAAATCTGGAACAATTCCAGAAGATTTATATTTTGCTTTTATACTTGCAAGCCTTGTTGAGGTGATCGTAGCGATGGTTAGCATTAAAGTTATTATAAACTTTTTTAAAAAAAGATAGTAATTTTTTTTCATACATATTGCACTAATGTGGTGTGATATAATTTCTTCTTAAAACTAAAAAAGGGTAGGCATGCAAAAAGATACAGTAACTATTATCAATAACCGCACGAACGAAAAGTTTGAGTATCCTATCTTAGATGGGACAGTTGGGCCATCTGTTGTAGATATATCAACCTTTTATCAAGATACTGGAATGTTCACCTTTGATAGAGGATACACCTCTACAGCGTCTTGTCGCTCTAAGATTACCTATATTGATGGTGGCAAAGGGCAGTTGATGTATAGGGGATATGACATCTCTTATCTTGCAAAAAATCGTACTTTTTTAGATACAGCATATCTTTTGCTAAATAAAACTCTACCCTCGCAAGAGGAGCTTGAGGATTTTTCTATTGAGATGAAGAAGAGATCTTTCATTAGAGAGAGTATGAAGAAACTTTTTGACGCATTTCCTGATAATGCTCATCCAATGGCAATACTTTCGGCTTCTGTTTCAGCTTTATCTACATTTTATTTTGAGCATTTAGATATTGATAAACCAAATGAGTATATGGAAATGGCTAAAAGAATCATTGCAAAAATGCCAACCATAGCTGCTTTTGCGCATAGATATAGCCAAGGGTTGCCTATAATTTATCCAGATTTAGGAAGAGGGTTTACCGAAAATTTTCTATACATGCTAAGAGGCTACCCCCATAGACATATAGATTTAAAACCAATTGAGATAAAAGCGCTAGATACCATCTTTACTCTTCATGCCGATCATGAGCAAAACGCATCTACAACAACTGTTAGAAATGTTGGCTCAACTCATGCTCATCCATATGCTGCAATAAGTGCTGGAATTGGTGCGCTTTGGGGAAGGGCGCATGGTGGGGCAAATGAATCGGTTATTAGACAGCTTGAAATGATAGGAAGTGTTGATAGAGTTGATGAGTTTATAAAAAGAGCAAAAGATAAAGATGATCCATTTAGATTGATGGGTTTTGGGCATAGAGTTTATAAAAACTTTGATCCGCGCGCAAAGATTTTAAAAGAGATTAGAGATAAATTGATGGAAGAGGGGATTGGAGTTAATAGCGAGCTTGTAAAAGTTGCAAACAAGATTGAAAAGATTGCACTAAGTGATGAGTATTTTATAAGCAGAAAGCTATATCCAAATGTAGATTTTCACTCAGGGCTCATTTTGCAAGCTTTAAAGATTCCAAAAGAGATGTTTGCAGTTATTTTTGTGATTGGAAGAACACCTGGTTGGGTTGCACAATGGATAGAGTTGCAAGAACAACCAACCATTAAAATCGCTCGCCCAAGACAGCTTTATGTTGGACCAGTAGATAGAACTCCAAAAGATGATTAAGCAGCTTTTGCTGCTTAATCTATGAGCTAGAAAAGAGTTAAGCAGGGTGTAGAAACCCTACTTAATTAGTACTTCATATCCAAAATCTTGCTCTTTTACCTCATAAATATAGTGTCCATCAAGAAGTATGGCAGCTCTATAATAACCACTATGATTTCCCATAGTAATGCTTTTAAATGCACCATGATTAACTTCAAACTCTTTTGTATAAAAGGCAGTATCTTTTTTAAAATCCAAAACTATTTTATATGGATTTGTAACTAAAAAGTTTCTAAAAAGCCTATCTTTTGTTAAAACTTTTAAGCTCTTTTCACCAACCTCAAATAAAATCAAATCTTCAAATGAGAGCTTTACCTCCTCTTTTGTAGAAACAACTTCTTTTTTTATACTCTCGTCTTTATTTTTGGGAGCTAGTTGCTCTTTTTGGGGATCTTTTGGTAAAACTAATGGCTTATTTAATATATTGCTCTCTTTGGTAATCACGATTGGATCATGCCAATCTATGCTCCTGTCGATTTCTAAGCTTTTTTCCTCTACGCTTCCATCTAAATTTTGATAGCCAAAAACAACATATTTTAAAACTCTTGCACTACTAGGAAGAGTTGTTGAGTGCTGATCAAAAGACTCTTTTTTTTCAATAACATTTGTCGCAACATCAAGTCCTTCAAAACTTTCTGCTGGCAAAAATGGATTTTCTCTAGCAAAAAGAGCAGCGACCAAACCAAAAAATATAGTAAAAAAAGCTCTCAACACCTCTACTCCTTATAAAGATCTGGATCTAGCTGCCTTAATTCAAAATATGTTTTTTGAAGTAAAGCATTCTCTTTTTTCAAAGCTTCAATACGCTCATGAAGAAGAGTTTTATCATTTTGCAAACCAAGCAAAACATCTAAAGAGCTTGATCCAAAGAGGATAGTTCCTATATATACACCAAAAATAACAACAACCAAACCAGTGATTAAAAATTTAAAAGTAGAGCCTCTAAAAAGATCAAATTTATCTTTTTGGGCCCTGTAATCTTTTAAATCTTCACTCATTTTTTGTAGATTAAATCTCCTAAATATTCGCTACCATCAAGCTCTAAAGCTATATCTAAAAGCCTATTATATTTAGCGTTTCTCTCACCTCTAGCGGTTGCACCTGTTTTAATTTGAGCAGTATTTAATGCAACTGCAAAATCAGCTATAAAAGCATCTTCACTCTCGCCACTTCTATGACTCATCACGCAGCTATAACCACTTCTTTGTGCTAATCTTACTGTTTCCATAGTTTGTGAAACAGTTCCAATTTGATTTGGTTTAATTAAGATTGAGTTTGCAACACCTTTTTCAATCCCTTTTCTAAGAATCTTCTCATTTGTTACAAAAAGATCATCTCCAACTAATTGAACTTTACCGCCTAGCTTCTTTGTTAAAATTTTCCAACCATCCCAATCATCCTCACTAAGTCCATCTTCAATTGAGACAATAGGATATTTACTGCAAAGTTCTTCATAATAACTAACAAGTTCACTACTATTTAAGCTTCTATTCTCAGATGCCAAATGATACTTTCCATCTTTATAAAACTCACTACTTGCAACATCTAAAGCTATGTTTATCTCATCTTTTGGCTTGTATCCAGCTGCTTTGATGGCTTCAATGATTAAGCTAAGTGGCTCTTCATTATTTTTTAAGTTTGGCGCAAAGCCACCCTCATCTCCTAAAGATGTGCTAAGTCCTTTGCTATTTAGCGCTTGTTTTAAGTGTTGATAAACTTCAGCTGAGGCTTGAAGAGCTTTGCCAAATTCATCAAATCCAGATGGGATTATCATATACTCTTGAAAATCTACACTATTATCAGCGTGACTTCCACCATTTATTATGTTAAACATTGGAACAGGTAAAATCTTTGCATTAACTCCGCCAAGATATCTATATAGTGGCATTCCAAGGCTTAATGCGGCAGCTCTTGCTACTGCCATAGATACTCCTAAAACAGCATTTGCTCCAAGGTTGCTATAGTTATCTGTTCCATCAAGATCTTTTAATAAAGAGTCAATCTCTCCTTGCTCAAATGGAGAAAGCCCCACTATCTCATCTGCGATTTGAACATTTACATGTTCTACTGCTTTTAAAACACCTTTTCCTAAATATCTCTCTCCACCATCTCTTAACTCTAAAGCTTCAAGCTTGCCAGTACTTGCTCCGCTTGGAACTATGGCGCTAGCTCTTGTTCCATCACTTAAGATAACAGTTGCCCTTACTGTAGGATTTCCTCTACTATCTAAAACCTCATCAGCAAAAACATCATCAATATATATCATCACTCATCCCCTTCTTCTACTTCATCAGCGCCAGACATAAGCCCAGAGTTTAGCCCCATGGACTCTTTTATCTCCTCTTCAATCTTTGCTGCTAACTCTTTATCTTCTTTTAGTAATGCTTTAGCGTTTTCTCTTCCTTGTCCTAATCTTTTGTCTTTGTAGCTAAACCATGCTCCACTTTTATCTACAATATCAAGCTTCACACCATAATCAACCAGCTCACCCTCTCTACTAATTCCCTCTCCAAACATAATGTCAAACTCTGCTTGTCTAAATGGAGGCGCAACTTTATTTTTAATAACTTTTGCCCTAACTCTATTTCCAATCTGCTCTTCTGCTTGTTTTAATGTAGCGATTTTCCTAACATCAATCCTAACTGAAGAGTAAAATTTAAGCGCATTTCCACCAGTAGTAGTTTCAGGAGAGCCATATCCCATCATGCCAATTTTCATTCTAATTTGATTTATAAAAATAACAGTAGTATTTAGTTTATGCACAATGCCTGTTAGTTTTCTAAGAGCTTGACTCATAAGTCTTGCTTGAAGTCCAACATGTTGATCTCCCATATCGCCATCAATCTCATTTTTAGGAGTTAAAGCTGCAACAGAGTCAATCACGACAATATCTACAGCGCCGCTTCTAGCAATAGTTTCAACTATATCTAAGGCTTGCTCACCAAAATCTGGCTGAGATACAAGTAGATTTTCTGTATCTACTCCTAAATTATTAGCATATTTTACATCTAACGCATGTTCTGCATCCACAAATGCGCAGATGCCGCCATTTTTTTGAGCCTGGGCTATAATGTGCAAGGCTAAAGTTGTTTTACCAGAACTCTCTGGCCCATAAATCTCAACGATTCTACCTCTTGGAACGCCACCAATCCCTAAAGCTATATCTAGCCCAAGCGAGCCAGTTCCAATGGAGGCAATAGGTTCAACCTCTTTATCGCCAAGACGAACGATAGCCCCCTTTCCAAAAGCCTTATCGATCTGTTTCATGGTGAGCTCTAAAGCTTTTTTCTTATTTTCATCCATCGCCATCATTTTTTCCTTTTCTCATTGCAAATAAGATAAATTGTATCATTTTACATTAAAAAAGAGTTGATTATTTAAAAAGCCTGTTTTTCTGATGCGAAATAAGCAGTAGTTTTTGACTGTTTTTCTCTTTTAACTATAATTTCTATCTCATTTATGCTTTTAGCCATAGTTTTTGACTCTATAATTTCATCTATTTTTTTTGGTTTTTTGTACGCTTTATCATAATATTTTTCTAAAAGTAAATCCGCAGTTTTATGAAAGTTTTTCTCATTAAAAGATAGAGCTATCTCATCATAAAGCTCTTTTGAAATATATCTAGAAATCTTTTTAAGCGAGGAGAAAAACTGCTCATTTGAGATGCCCTCATACTCATTTACAATTCTATTAACCCTATCTTTTAAAGGGGTTTTTAGGTAAATTCTATAACCTTTTTTCATCTCATCATAAAAAGATGTGGGAATAGTCACTTTGCCAATGTTTTTGCTCTCAGCTTCAAGCAAAATAGGCTCATCTTCATTAAATCTTAAAAGTTCATGAAAAAGCAAGTTTTCAAACTGCGCGGTTGAGGGTTGGGGAGTTTGTAAAGCCCCAAAAACTGAGCCTTTATGGTTTGCTAATTCTTCAAGATTTATGCTTTGTTTAAACTCTTTTATAATTTCACTTTTTCCACTTCCTGTTGGGCCATCTAGGAGTACAAAACTATGTTTTAATGGTGTTGAAAAAAACTTTAAAATCTCTTGCCTATAAGCTTTATATCCACCAATAATCCTATATACCCTAAACCCAATTGCTGCTAAAACTGTAGAGATGGAGTATGATCTCATTTGCCCTTTAGCGCAGTAGATAGCAACTTTTTTTGCTGGTGTATGATTGAAGTTTTTTAAGTGATTAGATAGATTTTTACAGATAAAACTAGCTCCTAAAAGCTTAGCTTCAAAGGCAGTTCTAGCATGCAGTTTCCCAACCTCAGCTCTTTCTTTATCGTCTAGTGCATATAAATTTATGCTTTGTGGTATGTGAGATTTTTGATACTCAATGGGAGAGCGAACATCCAAAAGTAGGGGAAAATCGTCTATATTTTGTAAGTAGTGACTAACTGAAATCTCTTTAATTTGCAAGCTAAACCAATCTTAATGAAGTTAATCCATATTTTATCACAAATTTTTAAGCATGGCTCACCTTAACAGTGCAAAGATTTTTTTACTTAAGCTGTGTTACAATCATAAAAATATAAAAAGGAATGTTTTGCTAACAGTTGCGCACTCGCCTGATGCTGATGATATTTTTATGTATTATGCAATTAATTTAGGGTGGATTAATGATGAGGGGTTGAGGTTTAAAAACCAAGCCTTAGACATTCAAACTCTCAATGAAGAGGCCATTAAAGGAACTTTTGACATAACAGCCATAAGTTTTGGACTATATCCACTTATAAAAAATGATTATGCACTTTTAAGAACCGCGGTTAGTTTTGGTGAGGGCTATGGGCCAAAACTGGTTAAGAAAAAAGATAAAAAACTAAAGAAAAATTTCAAACTAGCACTTAGCGGAAAACACACAACAAATGCGCTTTTATTTAAAATGGTTTATCCTGATGCAAAGATAATTTATAAAAACTTTTTAGATATTGAAGGTGCGGTTTTAAGTGGTGAGGCAGATGCTGGAGCTTTGATACATGAGAGTATTTTGGGATTTAGTGATGAGCTTGTGGTTGAAAGAGAGCTTTGGGATATTTGGCTAGAGCTTTCAAAAAAGGAGCTACCTCTTCCACTTGGTGGAATGGGGATTAGAAGATCTATGCCGCTACTTAAGGCTTCGCAGTGTGAAAAGATTTTGACTGATGCAGTTAGGGTTGCTAATGATTCAAAAGCTTTGCTTTCAAAAATGCTTTTAGAAAGAGGGCTTTTTAGGGTCGATGCTAAGACTTTAGATAAGTATTTGGACATGTATGCAAATGATGAGTCAATTAGCATGAGTGATTTGCAGTTTGAGGCTGTAAATAGGCTTTTTGAGCTTGGGTTTGAACATGGATATTATGAAAAAATGTTAGATGTTAGGGAGTATTTAATCCCAAAAGAGTATGAAAAACTAAGGTTTAGTTAATGGAATCAACCCTCATTGGCTTAGGAGTTCAAACTTTTAAAGTAGCGCTCTCTTTGGCGTTGCCTATGCTTTTAGCTGGACTTTTAGCAGGACTTGCCATAAGCATTTTCCAAGCCACCACACAAATCAATGAGATGACATTAAGCTTTGTTCCAAAGATTATTTTAGTAGTGACAGTTGTCATTTTCTCGATGCCATGGATGATGAACACCATGATTGAGTTTACGACAAATATTTTTAATATGATTCCAACCTTCATTTTTTAATGCAAAAAATTGTAGATTTTTCAAAATATAGCAGCATTAAAATTGGCCCTAAAGTTAGGATAAATATAGTAAATCAAATTTGCGATATACCAAAAGATTGGCTCATCATTGGAGGGTGCAATAATACTCTTTTACCTCCAAACCCACCTCCTATCGCTATGCTTGGAGAGGAGTTTTCATTTATCAAAAAAGATGGAGATTTTTTGCATGTTGGGGCTGCTACAAGTGGAGGCAGAGTCCTATCGTTTGCAAGGAAAAATAATCTAAAAGGGTTTGAAATTTTACAAAAACTGCCTGGGTTAATTGGTGGGATTGTGAAGATGAATGCAGGGTTAAAAGAGTGGGAAATAGGAAAGATTGTTAAAAAAGTGCGCACTAAAAGTGGGTGGATAGAGCGCGATAAGATAGGGTTTAAATATAGAGATAGTGGGATAGATGAGCTTATATTTGAAGTGGTTTTTGAAGCTAAAAGTGGGTTTGATGAAGAGCTTTTTAAAATGTTTAAAAACTTAAGAGAGAATCAACCAAACGAGCCAAGTTGTGGGAGTTGTTTTAAAAACCCGCCAAATGATTTTGCTGGAAGGCTTTTGGAAGAGAGCGGCTTTAGAGGAAAACGCATTGGAAATGTAGCTTTTAGCCAAAAACATGCAAATTTTTTAGTGAATTTGGGTGGTGGAACTTATGATGAAGCGGTGGAGCTCATAGAGTTAGCTAAAGATGAGGTTTTTAAAAGATTTGGAGTGCGACTTGAAGAGGAGATTTTGGTGGTTGAAAAAACCATGATATAAAATGAAACTCTTTAGTCACCAAAAGAGCTAATTAGGTATAATTATTTATCTGAGCAAAGGAGCTTGCTATGCGTACAATCAAACTAAAAGTAAGTGATAGCATTTATAGCCACTTGATGTTTTTTTTAAAAAACCTTAAAACTGATGGGTTAGAAATTATAGAAGATGTACAAAAAAATGATAAAGATGATGAGATTTGCGATATATCAAAACTCTCAAACAAATCTTTTGAAAATATTTGGGAAAACAGAGAAGATGAAGTGTATGACAAATATCTATAAATATGATATTGTAGTCGTAAAGTTTCCTTTTGCTAGTAGCTTAAAATATAAAGCTAGACCAGCTGTTGCAACTATCCAGAGAGATTCTATAATTACAAAA